>Ga0193961_1000013_pt1 | contig 79250 bp, 85 predicted proteins | sample FB_4_MG_FD_140371 | JGI IMG/M metagenome (GOLD analysis project Ga0193961, IMG submission 140371) | Microbial mat bacterial communities from the Broadkill River, Lewes, Delaware, United States - FB_4_MG | ecosystem: Environmental > Aquatic > Freshwater > River > Microbial mats | place: USA...
TATGAAAGTAAGAGAAGATACTTATCTAAATATAATGAAAATAGTTGAAAAACATGGTTCTAGTTTTGCATTCCCAACGCAGACACTCCATATAGAAAATGAAAACATAGTAGAATAAAAAGGAAAGGTAGTTTATGGAAAATAATTTTAGAGTAGAAGTGAAAAATTTTGGTGCTGTAAAAGATGGTATTTTTGATATGAAATCATTGACTATTTTTATTGGAGACAATGATAGTGGGAAAAGCTTTGTTTCTAAGTTTATTTATATCGCTACTAAATATTTAACAAATTCTAGTTCTTTTAATGGTGTTTCTATAAATAATAAAATTGATATAGAAAAATATAAAAAAACAACTGTTTATTCTATACTTAATGATTTCGTAACAGATATATCAAACGAAGACTGTATAGCTAATAGTGAACATAAATTATCATTTAATTTAGATGAAAAGTTTATTAAAACTTTTCTGTTAGATGTTGAAGATATATTTTCTAGATTTTTAAAAAAATGCTTTGAAGTTTATTTTACAGAAAATTTAAATGATTTGATAAATATAAATGAAAATGAGGCAGTATTAAAGATTTATACTAAATATATAGATATTATAATTACTCTCAATAGAAATGAAGAGTTTAATTTAAAACTTGATTATAAAGAAAAATTAAATTATTTTATTAATCTTACTTCTAAATTTACTGAAAGAAATGAAGGTACTTCTTATAGTTTAAGTTTTTCCAATGATAATGTAAATGGAGATCTTTCTGTGAGTGTTGTAAATCCTATCAGTTCAGAGAATTTATTTAATAATGTTATTAATTGGTATTTGTTTTGTATTGATCATTTATTACATTTACCACGAAATATTGATTATTTTCCAGCAAACAAATCAGGTATATTAGCAAATTATAATACAAAGTTTCAAAACAATGTAACAAATGCTACGGAATATATATATAATGATAAAAATTTAAATAGAGATAATTATATTATAAATGATTTTATAAAAATAATACAAAGTTTTTCAAATCAAAAAATAAATCAAGATATAAAATTAACAAATGCTTATTCATATATACAACAAGAGATTGAAGGAAAACTTTATTTTAATGATAGCAAAATGTTACAGTATAAAATTGGAAATGAAACTAAAACCTTAGATATACCTATGGAAAGTACATCTACAAAGGTGACAGAATTAACACCTATTATATTGTATTTAGAAAATTTAGAGACAAAATCTATGAAGTCTATAGGTACATTTTTAATAATAGAAGAACCAGAATCTCATTTAAACCCAAAAATGCAAAGAATGATGGCAAGATTACTCGTGATGATGATGAATGAGGGTATCCAAATCCTTATCACTACTCATAGTGATTATATTTTAAATGAGATGGATATACTGTTAAAATTAAATCATATAAAAGAAAAAGATGAAAAGACATTTGATACATTTATTGATAAAGATAAAGACTATGAAAGTTTGATGGCACTTGATAAAGAGAATTTATCTGTGTATAGATTTAAAAAAGAGGGCTTAGATACTGAAATAGAAGATATAAAAATCACTAAAAATAAAGTGATTGAGAAAGAGTTTGAAGAGACAAGCGAAAACTTATATTTGGAAAACTCAAAAGTAATAGAAATATTAAAAAGTATTTAGTATGAATGAAATATTAGAAAGTATTACATCTTCATTGTTAGAGAAAGACCCAATTTCAAAAAAATGTAATAGAAAAAATAAGATAAAATTTGAAGGTGATATTTCCTGTATCAATGAAGAATTAGAATATAAAGAAATTGAGAGTTCAAAATTTCAATTTGATTCAGTATATAAAAGAGGTACTAGTTTTTTTAAAAATATTTATATTGATGAATTTAAACATACAGGAAAAAAATCAGTTGATTTATTGACTTTATCAAAATTTAATGATGAACAAAAAGGTAGATTTTATTTTATTGAAGTAAAAAGCAATTTAGTTTGTTATAGATGGGATGAGGTTAAATCTAAAATTGAAGATACAATTGAAAAAATCGAAAGTATAGAAGAAGATAATTTTATAAGTTCTGCTATAGTTATAGGTAAAGAATGTACTGAAAATGAAGATAATTCAGCAATCACTATTAAAATAAAAAAACAAATAGAAGATATAGAGTTTTTAGATATTCCTTTGGGAAAAGTACGTATCTATCAGTCTAATAGTACAATAAAAAAAGAATTAGAATAAAAAGGGTAAAAATGATAAAAATAGCTTTAATAGGACAACCAAATGTTGGTAAAAGTTCATTATTTAATAGACTTGCACGAAAAAGAGTTGCAATTGTAAGTGATGTTTCTGGTACAACTAGAGATGTTAGAAGAAGAGAGATAGATATAAATGGTCGTGAAGCTTTGATGCTAGATACTGGTGGTATTAGTAAATCAAAAAACGAAATCATGGAAGATGGTAGTGAGTTTAAAATTTTTACAAATGTAAAAAGAAAAGCAGTAGAAACTGCTAAAGAAGCTGATATTGTTTTATATATGGTTGATGGAAAAAATATCCCAGACGAAGAAGATAGAAATTTATTTTATGAATTACAAGCGTTAGGGAAAACATTAGCATTAGTAGTTAACAAAATTGATAATGATAGAGAATTAGAAAGACTTTGGGATTTTTATGAATTTGGAATCAATGATGATGAGATGTTTGGTATCTCTGTTTCTCACAATAGAGGAACAAAAAAACTTTTTGAGTGGTTATATGAAAAATTACCACCAAGTAAAGAAGAGTTGGCAGAAGAAGAGGCAAAAACAATTTCAGATTCAGACATGGAATTATTAGTTGAACCTATTGATGTAGCAGAAGAGCCAGAAGAGATAGATCCAAATCATATCAAAGTTGCAATTATTGGAAAACCAAATGTTGGTAAAAGTTCTATTTTAAATGCTTTAATTGGTGAAGAACGTTCAGTAGTAAGTCCAATAGCAGGTACAACTATTGACCCTGTTGATGAGACATATGAAGTAGGTGATAAAAAAATTACTTTTATTGATACAGCTGGTTTAAGAAGACGTGGTAAAATTCAAGGTATTGAAAAGTTTGCATTAATGAGAACAGAAGATATGTTAGCTCAGGCAAATATCGCACTATTAGTACTTGATGCAAGTGCTCCTATTAGTGATCAAGATGAAAAGATTTCTGGTCTTGTAGATCAGTTTGGATTAGGTGTTATTATCATTTTAAATAAATGGGATGAAAATATGGATACTTTTGCAAAAATCTCAGAAGAGATTAGAGGAAGATTCAAGTTTTTATACTATGCTACTATTGTTGCAGTATCTGCTAAAACAGGAAGAAATGTTAAGAAATTAGAGGAAAAGTTATTATCTATTTACGATAATTATCATAGAAGAATTCCAACATCTGATTTAAATAGAACAATTGAGATGGCGATTAGAAGACACTCATTACCAAGTCCAAATGGAAATAGACTTAGAATCTATTTTGCAACACAATTTGATGCAAATCCACCAACAGTGGCTGTGATTATGAATAAACCTAGAATGTTACACTTCTCATATAAAAGATACTTGATTAACTTTATTAGAGATAATCATGATTTTGAAGGGGTTCCTGTAAGAGTTGTGGCACGTGGTAGAGGTGAGAGAAGTGCAGAACAAGAGCAGTTTGAAGCTACATATCAAGAGTTCCATTTACCTACAGACTTTATTTTGACAAAGTTTGAAGAAGAAGAGGGTGATTTCGAATATAACGGAGATTATTAATCTTCGTCGGTATTTGAAAGTTTAAATTATAGTTATAAAAAAAGGGTGAAGATTACTATCTTCACCCTTTTTTATAACTTTACAATAATATAAAATTATTTACCAGCTTTAACTGCTTCTTTAAGTTTAGCACCAACTTTAAATTTAGCAACAGTAGATTCAGCAATTTGAATTTTGTCACCTGTAGATGGGTTGATACCTTCTCTTGCAGCTCTTTTAGATGTACTAAATGTACCAAATCCAATAAACGCTACAGAATCACCAGCTGCTAATGTATCAGTGATAGTTTCTAGTGTAGCTTCAATTGCAGCACCTGCATCTTTTTTTGTTAAACCAGCTCTATCTGCAACTGCAGCTATTAAATCGCTTTTATTCATATTATTATCTCCTATATTTAATTCTTTGGTAAATAATATCGAAAGAAACTTTAATTAATATTTAAAGCTATCGAATTTATCATAAAAATCATAAATTATGCTAGAATACTGCCATGTTTACTTATAAATCAATACTAACAATACTTTTTTTTACGTTTTTTCTCTATACAAATCACTTTGATTGGAATATTTATTTTATCAATACTCTTTTTGCAGTTATGGGTTTAGTTTCATTATTTTATCTTTCTAAGAAAGAATTGTTCTTTTCTGGTTTTTTTATATCTGTATTGTGGTTTTGGTGGATTGGTTATAGTTTTGTATATTATGACTTAACATTTTTGATTCCTGTAATTATCATCTCTATTGGTTGTTTGTATGGAGTGTTATTTTATATAATTGGTTTGACGCAAAATATTTTATTTAAAATGGTTTTGATATTTGGTTTAAGTTTTATTAATCCTTTTGGTTTTAATTGGTTTAAATTTGAGTTACCTTTAGTTAATAGTTATTTTGGTAGTTCAAAAATAGAGTTTTTAATTCTTCTTTTTACTATAGCATTGTTTTTGATATATAAACACAGATATCAAAAACAAAGTATATTTGCCATATCAGTAGTTTTTCTTTCTCTTTATAGTTTTAATAATTTTGCAAAAACAAAAATGAAAATTCCTGATTTAAATATTGTTGAGCATCAAACAAATATTGATCAAGATAAAAAATGGAATAAAATTTATACAAAAAAAATAGTAGAAGATAATATTCTTGCTATTAAAAATGCAATTGAGCAAAAACAAGATCTCATTATTTTACCTGAAACAGCTTTTCCCTTGGTATTAAATAGAACAGAAAACTTAAAGGTTTTATTACTTACTTTATCAAAAGAGATATCTATTGTTACTGGCTCTTTGTATGCAAAAAATGGTTTGTATTATAATAGTACTTATTACTTTGAAAATGGTGATATGGAAGTCGCTCATAAAGTTGTTCTGGTTCCTTTTGGTGAGGCTGTTCCTATGCCAGAGAAAATTCGTAACCTGATTAATGATATTTTTTATAATGGGGCACAAGATTATGAAACGGCTAAAGAACCTACTAGTTTTAATATAAAAGGTACGAAATTTAGAAATGCAATATGTTACGAAGCAACTACTGACGCAATCTATAAAAATCTTGATACCCCATATGTAATAGTAACATCAAATAATGCATGGTTCACCCCTTCAATACAACCAACATTACAAAAACTATTACTGAAATACTATAGAAATAAATACAATCTTTATCATTTTAATGTTTCAAATTACTAAAATGAAGAAAAATAATTTAAATTAGTGTATAATATTATTGATTCTATTATGCAAAGGAGGTAATATGAATATTGAATTAATTAAAACATTAAGAGTTCTTTATGTTGAAGATGAAATTGCTTTACGAGATATTACAAGTAGTTCTATAGAATCTATAATTAGCAAACTAGTTGTTGCTGATAATGGAAAAGAAGGACTAGAAAAATTCAATGATGGTGAATTTGATTTAATTATTACTGATTTGTCAATGCCCGTTATGGATGGTATCACGATGATTAAAGAGATTAGAAAAATTAACGCAACTATACCTATTGTTGTTACAACAGCTTTTGGTAGCCAAAATGAAGAAGTTGAAAAACTACAAGAGATTGGTATGAGTGCGTATATTATGAAGCCAGTTGATGTAATGAAACTACTTCAAACAATTGTTGAGTCTATTGCCCAATAAAATAGGTATATAAACTCATTACAAAAATAATAGCAAAGATAGTGATAAAAATATCTTTTGTTTTTACTGTAGGATTTAAAATACCACAATAAGGACAACGCCTTATTTTAGGTTCTATTTCTGCTTTACAGTTTCTACATGGTTCTAATTTTTTTTCTTCCATTTTTATAGTACCTTACTGATAAATTTCATCTAATAAACTATCTACGAATTGATCTGGTGAAAATTCTATTAAATCATCTTGTTTTTCACCAATACCTATAAAAAATATTGGAAGTTCTAATTGATTTGAAATGGAGAATAATGCTCCACCTTTAGCCGTCCCATCAAGTTTTGTTACAATGATTCCATCGATATCTATCATCTCATGAAATGCTTTAGCTTGAGCAATTGCAGTATTTCCTTGTGTACCATCTAAAATCATGATTTTTTGATGTGGAGCACCATTTTTTGCTTTATCACATACTTTAACAATTTTTTTAAGCTCGTTAGCAAGGTTTTTTTGTGTTTGCAATCTACCTGCTGTATCAATGATTGCATGGTCTATATTTTTAGAAACTGCTGAACTAATAGTATCGTATGCTACTGCACTTGGATCATGTCCATGTTTTGTTTTAATAATAGGAACATCTAGTTTATCTGCCCAAGTAGCTAGTTGCTCAATAGCAGCAGCTCTAAATGTATCCCCAGCACCTAATAAAACACTTTTACCAGATTTTTTATATCTGTTTGCTAGCTTTGCTATTGTTGTAGTTTTACCTGCTCCATTTACACCGATGATAAGTTCTATATATGGAGTTGGTATATCAGAACGATCAATTATAGGGGCATGTTCAAATAATGAAACTAGTCTATGTCTTAATTGTGCTCTTGTAATAAGTTCAGGTAATCCATCCATTGCTTTTTCTACAATCTCATATTCCATATCTGCTTCAATTAAAATCTCTTCTATTAAATCAAACTCAATTTTTTCTTTTTTTTCTGGAATAATTGATTTGAGGTTTCCTACTGTTTTTTCTAAAGCACGAGAGAAAAAACCTTTTTTCTCAACTTTTTCCTCTTCAACTGCTATTTCTTGAACAATCTCTTCTGCAGGTGTTTCCTCTTTTTTCTTAAATAAACCAAACATTATTTCATCTTAATTGTAGCGCTAATATCGTTAAATAACATCTCTTCTGGTTTCATTCCTATGTAGTATCTTACATATTGACCTTGTTTGTTAAATAAAACCATAAATGGAATAGAACCAGAAGGATTCAGTTCACTTACTACAGAAAAAAGCTGTTTTGCTTGTTCACCAGATACGATTGGATACGTTACTGAAAACTCTTTTACAAATGCTTCTAAATGTTCTTTTGAGTTATTTCCTCCACCTCTTGGACCAATGTCTACAGATAATATTTCAAAATCTTTTTTAAGTTTACTTCTAATATTATTTAAATGTGGAATCTCTGCTTTACAAGGAGGACACCATGTTCCAAAGAAATTAAGTAAAACTACATTGTTTTCTAGTCCTTGAAATTTCCATCCCTCTTTAGTTGTCGTAATTGTAATTGGTTTTCCAGCTGTTGTAGTAAAATTAAATTTTGGTATTATCTCTTTTTTAGGTTCAGTTACAACATTTTCTTCTATATTTTCTTTCTCACCACATCCTGTTATTATGAGCATTGCTAAAAAACTTAATATAGCAATTTTTTTAATCTTCATTTTTAGTTCCTTCTGATAAAATGTATCATGGATTTTATCCTAAAAAGGCTTAGATATGTCACTGATAAATAAAGCTAGTTTTAGAAAGTTAGCTTTAAAAAGATTACTATTTTTTAGTAGTTTTGCAAAGATTAAAAAAAATAAAAATATATGTTCACAAATTATAAAAATTATTGATTTTCATAAACCCAAAAAAATATTGCTTTATATTCCTCTTCAGTCAGAAGTGGATGTAATGCCAATTATTAATGAATTAAGAAAAAGAAAAAATATTGAGGTTTATGTCCCTTTTATGAAAGGAAAATCATTCGTTCCCGTAAAGTTTAGGTTACCTTTGGAGATAAAAAAGTTTGGTATAAAAGAGCCGCTTTTTTCCTCTTTTAGAAATAATGATATTAGACTAGATATGATAGTCGTACCAATTGTAGGGATAGATGAAACGTATAGAAGAATAGGTTTTGGTGCTGGGATGTATGATAGGTTTTATGATACATTAAAGAAAAAACCAATAACTATTTTTACCCAATTAAAACTTTGTAAATCGAAAGAAATTGTTACCCAAGAACATGATATACAGGCTGATTATATAATTACAATGTAAAGGTTTATAGATGGAAATAGAAATTATTATTATTGTCTCTATTGTTTCAATTATTTTTTCTATTATAAGTGTTGTCGTTGCAAATAAACTCAATAAAGCAAAATTTGATATATATACAGAAAAAGCTATAGCTACATCAAAAGTTATAGAACATGAAGCACAAGTATTATTAAAAGATGCCAAAAATAAAGCAAGACGAGATTATGATAGAGAATTCAATAAATTACGAAAAGAATTAGAGAGTAAACAAAGAGAATTAGAAAATTTTATTGATGATGAGTTATTAAAAAATAAAAAAGAGAAAAAAATTATAGAAAATACTAAATCTGAAGTGCAGTCTTTGCAAAAAGGTTTAGAAGTTAAAATAAAAACATATAGTGATAAAATTAAAAATGTAGAAAAAATTCTAGAAAATGCAAGTGGATTAACAAAAAAAGAAGCGACTAGTTTTATGTTAGAGCAAGCAAAAGATGATAACAGAGCTGAAATCGCTTCTCTTTTTAGAAAAGAGTACAAGTTAGCAAAAGAGGATTCTAAAAAAGAGATCAACAATATTTTATCAACAGCAGTTACTAGATATGCTGGAGAGTTTGCAGCGGAACGTTTAATTAACCATATTCCATTACCTGATGATGAAGCAAAAGGGAAGATAATAGGTAAAGAGGGACGTAATATCAAAGCTTTAGAGTTTTGTTTAGGTGTTGATATTATTATAGGTGATATTCCAAATACTATTACTGTAAGTAGTTTTAATCTTTATAGACGTGCTATCTCTACCCGAACGATAGAAGAGTTACTTAAAGATGGACGAATTCATCCTGCAAAAATTGAAGAGGTTTATGCTACAGTAAAAAAAGAGTTTGATGATAATATTTCAAAAGAGGGCGAAGATACTATAGCTTCTTTGGGTATCACAAATATGCATCAAGAGTTGATACATTTGATTGGAAAGTTACGATATAGAGCTAGTTATGGACAAAATGCATTAGCTCATACACTGGAAGTATCAAATTTGGCTGGATTAATTGCTGCTCAATTAGGTGGAGATACTATTTTAGCAAGACGAGCTGGTCTTATGCATGATATAGGAAAAGCACTTACTCATGATATGCCCGGTTCACATGTTGATATTGGTGCTGATTTATGTAAAAAACTTGGAGAACCAGAAGAGGTTATCAATGCTATTTATGCACATCATGGGCATGAGGAAGCTTCAAGTATAGAGTCTGCTGCTGTTTGTGCTGCTGATGCTTTAAGTGCAGCGCGACCAGGGGCAAGAAGAGAAGTATTGGAAAGTTTCTTAAATAGAGTAGAAGAGATAGAGTCTATTGCTGTAAGTAAAAATGGCGTAATTAACACGTATGCTATAAATGCAGGCAGAGAGTTACGAGTAATAGTAAATGCAAAACTGGTAAATGATGATGAATCAATTTTAATGGCAAATGAGATTGCAAAAGAGATTGAAGATAAAGTAAAATACCCAGGTGAAATAAAAGTAAATGTAATCAGAGAGTTACGATCCGTAGGATACGCTAGATAATAAAAAAGGTAGTAATTTTAAATTACTACCTTTTTTTATGCTTGATAAATGATTATTTTTTTACAGTCATTAAATAGTTGATTACAGTATCAATAAATGCATCATGTTTTCTCTCTTTTAAATATGCAATATAAAGTTTTCTTTGCATTTTAATCTCAGGAAGTCTTGACTCAAATAAAATACCATGTTTAACATAGTCTTTAATAGCATGAGTTGATACTATAGAAACTGTAGGTACATCATCTTTTGAACTATGTAAAACAGTTTGCATAATTGCTGTTGGTGATGAAGCCTCACTTACAATATTAAAAGACTCACAGTCATGCATATTGGAAAACTCTAATGATTCTTTAAATAGTTTTCTTGTGTGACTGTTAGGATTTCTACATACCCATTTAAAATGATGTAAGTCTTCATTTTTAACTCTTTTAGGCAGTTTTTGATTTGAGAAAATAACAATCTCATCCTCTATCCACTCTCTATAAATAATCCCATCTTCAAAAATAGGAGACTCTATAAGTGCCATATCAACTTTTTTGTCTTTTAAAGCTTCAATAGATTTTGCACTTGAAGAAATATTTACACTTACATCATTATTGATTTTTGCTTTTATGTCATTTAGAAATGTTGGTAAGATATAATTACCAATTGCACTTGATGTTCCAAAAATAAAAGTGATATCTTTGTTGATAATTTTAAAGAGTTCTTTTTCCCCGTTTAAAATTACTTTTTCTATTTTTTGTGCAATAGAATATAACTTCTCACCTTCTTTCGTAAGACTAATTCCATTCTTTTTTCTATCTACAATTGTAGCATCTAGATAATTTTCTAAAAATCTCATTTGTTGAGTAACCGCTGGCTGCGAAATACCTAATTTTGCAGATGCTTTAGAAAATGATTTCTCTTTTACTACAGTTATAAATGTATTTAATTTCGTAAAATCTGATAACATGATTTTTACCTCTTTAGTTTTAATAATGAGAATGATAACATAGATTAATATAAAAAATGTTAAATTATTAGTAAAACTAATGTTAAATATCCTAATTTGTTACTTCATATAGGTTCCTTTATCAATAAAATGCTATAATAATAATATATTAGATGAAAGAAGTAATATGTTATCTACTTTAAATGACTCACAAAAACAAGCGGCACAACACATTGATGGACCAATGCTCATACTTGCAGGAGCAGGAAGTGGTAAAACAAAAACAATAACAACAAGACTTGCATATCTTATCTCAATTGGTATCGATCCTTCATCGATTTTAACCTTAACTTTTACGAATAAAGCTGCAACAGAGATGAGAGAAAGAGCATTTTCCCTAATCGATAATATTAATTATCCACCTCTCTTATGTACTTTTCATAAATTTGGACTGTTATTTTTAAAATTTCATATCAGTAGAATAGGTAGAAAAAACAATTTTGTTATTATTGATAGCGATGATAAAAAACGAATACTAAAATCAATTGATAAAGAAACCCCAACAGCTGTATTAGCAGCAGAGATATCAAAATTTAAAAACTCTGTTGTTTCAATAGAAGAAGCAAAAGCTTCAGCACAGGATAAACTATATATTCAAATTGCAGATGTATATGAAAAATATGAAAACTATATCGAGCAAAACAACTTGGTAGATTTTGATGACTTAATTCTTTTAACATATAAAATTTTATTAAATGATAAAGAGTTAGCTAAAGCTACTAGTGAAAAATACCAATATATTATGGTTGATGAGTATCAAGATACAAATGAATTACAATATAAATTATTGAAAAAATTGTGTGACCAACATAGTAATTTATGTGTTGTTGGGGATGATGATCAGTCTATTTATGGATGGCGTGGAGCAACTATTAAAAATATTCTGACATTTGGAGAAACATTTAATAATACTCTAACCATTAAACTTGAAGAAAACTATCGTTCAACAAATAAAATTTTATTTCATGCAAATGCCCTTATCGAACACAACAGAGATAGATTAGGAAAAAAACTTGTAGGGACTCGAGGTGAAGGAAACTCAATAAAGGTTTATGAATCACAAGATGAAAATGAAGAAACACGTAAAATTACAGATGATATAAAACAACTTATAGTAAATGGTGAGTCTGCAAAAGATATTGCGATTTTATATAGGGTAAATGCTCTAAGTCGTGCACTAGAAGAGGGATTAAATCGTACAAATATAAACTATAAACTAGTAGGTGGTTTAAAGTTCTACGAAAGAGCTGAGATAAAAGATCTTATTGCTTATTTTAGAGTGATTACAAATGCAAATGATAATTTTTCTATAAAAAGAATTATAAACAAACCTAAACGTGGTATAGGAAAAATGACTATAGATAAGTTAGAAGCTGAGTCTCATCAAAAATCACGTTCGATGTTTAGTATTATAAAAGAATATACCCCTGAAGAATTAACAATACTTGTAGGGAAAAAGAATTCACGTACATTAAAAGTATTTATGGCTTCAGTTGAAGATCTACAAGATGTGCTTAGTTCGGCAAAAATGAGATTTATTGATCTATTTGAAGATACTTTTGATTTTAAAACAACATATGCAAAAGTTATTGATGCTGAGGATAGGTTAGCCAATATAGATGAGTTCTATGGATATCTAAGAGACTATTTTATTAAAAATATTGATTTAAATTTAGAAGACTTTTTAAATGAAATATCTTTGGAAAGTGCGGCAGATGGCATTAGTGATGAGTATATTTCACTTATGAGTATTCATGCTAGTAAAGGGTTAGAGTTCAAACATCTTTTTATTGTAGGAATGGAAGAGGGCTTTTTCCCACTTGTAGGGGATGGTAGTAACTTAGAAGAGGAAAGACGACTTGGTTATGTTGCTATTACAAGAGCTTGTGATGAACTTACATTGAGTTTTGTACATAGTAGATTTTATAAAGGGAGAAGAACTCAGTTAGTAAAGAGTAGATTTCTTACTGAATCAGATCTGATTAAAGGTAGTCTTACTATTGAAAAAAATAATGCTTTTAAAAAAGATGATTTAGTAAAACATAAAATATTTGGTATGGGACGAATTATTAGTGTTCAAAAAGCTGGAAAAGATTTAAAACTAAAAATCAATTTTGGTGGAAATAGAAGAGATATATTATCTTCTTTTGTAGAAAAAATTTAAAAGAGATACTATGAAAATAGAACAAATCAAACTAAAGGACTATAAAGTACTTCAAAACTTTGAAATAGATTTTAAAGATAGTGATGGAAAGATATTAGATACTGTAGTAATTGCAGGTATTAATGGAAGTGGGAAGACTACTTTATTAGAGGTGATCTTTAAAGGTCATGAACCTAGTATATATAGTGAAGATGATTTTACCTATTATATACTAGATAAGAATCATTTCTACAAAAGCACTAGATATGTAAGTGATATGGATGAAACGAATTTTTATGATATCTGTACCAAAAAGATTGTGTATTTAAAAGTAAATGAAGTACCCAAAAAAGAGCTTGTAATCGAACAAATTAAAAAGTTTCGAGATTTTATTCAAGATGAAAATGAAGACTTAACTATTAAAGAGACTAATGTAAAGATGATAGATGAAATAAACTCTATCTTTGATGGTATTGATTTAAAAACAAAATTTAATGGTTTTTCTAAAGATATGAATCGGGAGATACTATTTTTAAATGATGTCAAAGATAATTTAAAATTTAATGAACTTTCAACGGGAGAACAGCAACTTTTTATAAGGGCTTTAAATCTTAAAATGATGAACATTAAAAATAGTATTATCTTAGTTGATGAACTAGAGACATCATTACATCCAAATTGGCAAAATCATATATTAAGAGTCTATCAAAATATTGCAAAAGATGGTGATAATCAACTTATAATTGCAACTCACTCACCTCAAATCATATCTTCAACACCAAACGAATCTTTAAGAATACTTGTAAAAGATGGTAAAGATATAAAGGTAAAAACTTTTGAAAATTCTTATGGTGCTGAAATAGAAGAGGTACTTCAAGATGTCATGGGTACAAAATATCTACGAACTCCTGAAATAGCAAAAAAGATAGAAAAAATGTGGGATGCCATAAATACTAAAAATATCACTCTTTTTGATACTTTATATGGTGAATTAGAAGAGACTCTTGATTTAAATGATAAAGATTTAGTTTTAGCTAGACTTGAAAAAGCTAGGGTATTATCTCAAAAATGATAAACGTAGAAAATTCTATTTTAGAGTATTTTGAAAATTTCAAAAAAAAGAATAATGCTAAAAGATATCAAGAAGATTGTGATAATTTTGATTTACGAGAATTAATCAAGGATGATTTACTTATAAAACAAAGAAGTCAATGTGCTTATTGTGAGAGTAAAATAACTAAAAAAAAATCTACAATAGAGCATATAAATCCAAGAAGTAAATCACCAAAACTAGAATGTGAATATTCAAACATAGTTTTATCATGTAAAAATGAAGACTCGTGTGATAAATTTAAAGGCAGTAGTAGTTGGAATGATAACTATATTCATCCAGTACTTAATAATCCTGAAGAGTTTTTTTATTTCTCATCAAACGGTGAAATACTTTCAGAGCATAAAAATGCTATTGATACTATTGATTATTTGAATTTAAATAGTGACAAACTAAAAAGAATTAGAAAAGGTATTGTCTTTAATTTACAAGAGTTGAGAGGTATCGAAGATATATCATCGTATTTTAATGAACATGAAAACCTAATAAAACAATATACTTAAGGAAAAAATTGAATAGATTATTTGTAGTAAAAAAACCAGTATTTATAAGTAGTAACTTTTATTTAAATAGAATAAAAAGAAAGTATAAAAATAAAAAAGCAGGATTTTCTGGAACATTAGATCCTTTTGCATGTGGATGTTTAGTAGTAGCATTTGGACAGTATTCGAAACTGTTTCAATTTTTAAAAAAAACTCCAAAGTCATATCGTACAACAGTGTGGTTGGGTGCTAACAGTGACTCATTAGACAATGAGAATGTATATGATATACAAGATGTACCAAAACTAAATCAACACAATATAGAAGAACAACTCCAATTATTATTGGGAACATTAGAATATCTCCCTCCTAAATTTTCAGCAAAAAAAATTGATGGAAAAAGGGCATATGATTTAGCTCGTGAGGGAATTGATTTTGAGATGAAAAAAGTTGTATCGGAAGTATATGATGTAAAGTTTATAAATTACAATCATCCTTTTATTACTTTTGATATTACAGTTAGTGAAGGAAGTTATATACGAAGTATGGCTCAGATACTTTTAGAAAGACTTAATAGTGTTGGTACATTGTCATATTTAGAAAGATTACACGAGGGGCAGTTTTTTTATGATAATGAAAAAGCATTGAATCCTTTAGAGTATCTTGATGTTCCTACAAATAACTATACAGGAACAAAAGAGTGGTTTGATATGGGTAAAAAACTACAAATAGAATACTTTGAAAATAAAAGTGATGGTGAATACCTTATTGCTTTTGATACTTTTTTCTCAATTATAGAGATAAAAGACAATGAACCAAAATACATTTTAAATAAGGTACTTTTATAAATGACTAAAAAATCATATGCAAAAGTTAATATTTTTTTAAAAATAGCAGGAAAAAGGGGAGACTACCATGAGTTAGTTTCTCGTTTTGTACGTGTGAAAAACCAGTTTGATACTATTTCATTTATGCAGGCTGATGTAAAAGAGTTTACTTTAGAGGGTAAATTTGGTTGCGAAACGAAAAAAAACACTATCTATAAAGCGTATCTAAAATTATCAGAATTGTCTGATGAGGTAGAGAAGTACTTTTTTACACATAAAGTAGTAGTTGATAAAAATATACCGGAGTTTGCAGGATTAGGTGGTGGTAGTTCTAATTGTGCTACTTTTATGATTATGGTAAATGAGGTATGTAATCTAGAGCTTTCTAAAGATGAATTATCTTCTATTGGAGCTACTATTGGAGCTGATGTGCCTTTTTTTATCTATGAGTATGATAGTGCTAATGTAACAGGTATTGGTGAGATTGTTACACCTTTTGATGAAGAGTCGTTGGAAATAGTAACATTCACACCTAATATAGAGTGCAATACAGGGCTTATTTTTCAAGCTTTTAGAAAAAATCATTACCAAGAGGTCTCAAAAGAGCTAACTTTAAAACTTCTTAATATGAAAAGTAAAGATATTTATAAAGAATTATCCATATGTGAAGCGAATGATTTGTATAAACCAGCGTTAGAAATCTATAATAATTTAACACCATCTTTTCATAATTTATCAAAAAATAGCTACTTTAGTGGTAGTGGAAGTAGCTTTTTCAACATCATTTAATAACGTTTTATCCCCGTAAATAAGGGGTAAAAGGGGCTCAAATGTTATATAGTTATTATATGTAACATTTTGTTACATATACTTTTTCTCAATTTACCTTCAAAATAATTTTTTCTTAACAACCCCAATAAAAGCCATGTTTAAAGGCTTAATGAGTATTTTTTAAGTTCCAATAAAGTTAACAAGGTATAAATTATAATTATAATGTATCATAAAGTAACAATGAAATCTTTATTGTTATCTAATGATTACAATCTTACATAATGCTACGTATATGCTATTAATAACTCCTACAATTTGAATGAATTAAAAAAAAGGAGAAATTATGGATAAAACATTAGTAAAAAAAATTCAGTCTAACCCGAATTATATTGAACTTGTTTCAAAAAGAAGTGGTTTTGCATTAAAACTGTCTATATTTGTATTAGCTTTATTTTACAGCTTTATATTAACTATAGCGTTTAATAAGGAATTACTTGGTACAAAATTAAGTGAAGCAGGTGTTATGACTTGGGCCTTCCCAGTTGCAGCCGGTATCATTATAGTTAGTTTCATTACTACACTTATATATGTAAGTAGAGCAAATGGTGAGTTTGAAGACTTAACAGATGCAATTAGAGAAGATGTAAAGGATGATCTATGAGATTATTAGCGTTATTAGGATTATCAGCAGTTGCATTATTAGCAGCAGGAGATAGTTTAGGATTTGAAGCAAAATCAAAAGACTTAAATATCCCTGCGATTATTATGTTCTTTATTTTTGTTGGTGCAACTTTAGGTGTAACTTATTGGGCAGCTCAAAAAACAAAAACTGCAAGTGATTTTTACACAGCAGGTGGTGGAATTACAGGATTCCAAAATGGTATGGCGATTGCTGGAGATTATATGTCTGCTGCTTCTTTCCTTGGTCTTTCTGGTCTTGTTTATTTACAAGGGTATGATGGTCTTGTATATGCTGTTGGATTTTTAGTTGGTTGGCCAGTTATTTTATTCTTAATGGCTGAAAAATTAAGAAACTTAGGTAAATTTACATTTGCTGATATTGCTGCTTATAGACTTGCTCAAAAAGAGATTAGAACTCTTGCTGCATTTGGTTCTATTTCAGTTGTTACTTTATACTTAATTGCTCAAATGGTTGGATCTGGTAAACTTATCCAAGTATTATTTGGTCTTCCATATGAATATGCTGTAATCCTTGTTGGTATTATGATGATTATTTATGTTACTTTTGGTGGTATGCTTGCAACTACATGGGTACAAATCATTAAGGCTGTATTATTATTATCTGGTGTTACATTTATGGCATTCATGATTTTAAGTAACTTTGGTTTCTCTTTTGAAGCATTAGCTCAAAAAGCTGTTGATACACATGCTTGGGGACAAGATATTATGGCTCCATCAGATAAAGGTAAAATTAAAGATCCTATTTCTGCTATTTCATTAGGTTTAGCATTAATGCTTGGTACTGCTGGTCTTCCACACGTACTTATGAGATTCTTTACAGTTGGTAACGCAAAAGAAGCAAGAAAATCAGTTGTATATGCTACTGCATTCATTGGTTACTTCTACTTAGTTATTGCTGTTGTTGGTTTAGGTGCTATTGTTTACTTAACTCCAGAAGTTTCTCCGGAATTCTTTGTAGATGGTAAATTATTCGGTGGTGGAAACATGGCTGCGATTCACTTATCTAAAGTTGTTGGTGGTGATATATTCCTTGGATTTATCTCAGCTGTTGCATTTGCTACTATTTTAGCTGTTGTTTCTGGTCTTACACTTGCTGGTGCTTCTGCTATATCACATGATATTTACAACAATGTAATTTGTGATGGTAATGCAGATCAAGAAAAAGAGATGAAAGTTTCTAAAGTTGCTGTTATTTGTATCGGTGTTTTAGGTGTTATTCTTGGAATCGCTTTTGAAAAACAAAATATTGCGTTTATGGTTGGTCTTGCGTTTGCTATTGCTGCATCTGCTAACTTCCCTATCTTATTCTTATCAATTTACTGGTCAAAGCTTACTACTAGAGGAGCATTTATCGGTGGTATGATGGGTCTAGGAACTGCAATCTTATTAGTTATTTTAGGTCCAGTTGTTTGGGTTGGTGTTTTACATAATGCAGAACCTATTTTCCCATATGCTTACCCAGCGTTATTCTCTGTAGTAACTGCATTTGTTGGTATTTGGTTCTTCTCAATCACAGATAACTCTCAAAGAGCTAAAGATGAGATTGAAGCTTACGAAGCACAAAATGTTAGAGCGAACACAGGTTTCGGTGCTGATGGTGCATCAGGTCACTAGATTGTTATATCTTAATAGATTTTCAAACTAAAACTAAAGAAAAGCCCCTTAATAGGGGCTTTTTTTGTATTAAAAAATAAGGTAATTTTATGAGTCTTTTAGAAATTAAAAGTTTTGTTAGTAGTATTAAACCCTTTGATTGTTTAGAGAATAAAGAATTAGAAGAGGTATGTAGTCATTTAGACATTGTATATTTTAAAAATGATATCGAAATATTAACACCACACAAGCAAGCAGAGTTCTTGTATTTTGTAATTAAGGGTGTAGTTCAGGAAAAAGATGAAGAAGAAGTTATTTCTGTTTATTCAGAAAATGAATTTTTTGATCCATTTACATTGATTAGAAATGATATAAAACATACGTATGTAACAGTACAAGAATCAATATGTTATATGCTTCCTAAAGATATATTTTTAAAGTATATGTATCAAAACAATGAGATAGAAAGTTATTTTTTCTCAACAATCTCAGAGAAATTAAATAAAAGTGTTAATGATGAAAAAAGTAAAGAATTACTAAGTTTTGCTGTAGCAAAAGTTGAAGATGCCTTTATTCAAAAACCTATATACATTGGTCATGATGAAACGATTCACAATACAGTAATTAAACTTATTGATAATAAAGTAGAATCAATGCTAATTGAGGGTAGTGATGGTGAAATTGGTATTGTGACAGATTCAGATTTAGTGAAAAAAGCGATGTATAATCGAATGGATTTGGATAGTCCTGTATCTTCGATTGCTACATTTGGTTTAGAATCAGTAAATGCAACAGATTTTTTATTTAATGCGCAATTAGTGATGTCAAAGAAAAAACTAAAGAGATTATTAGTAAAACGTGAAGATGAAATTATTGGTACACTTGATATTGTTTCTTTAAATAGTTATTTTGCATCGCATACACACTCTACAAGTAGTTTAATTGATAATGCTGTAACAGTTGAAGAGTTAAAAGATGCTAGTTCTCGATTTATAAAAACAATTAGAACACTTTATGAAAAAGGGGTAAAAGTACGATATATTTCAAAATTAATCTCTCAATTAAATGAAAAATTATTTGAAAAACTATTTGAATTAACTGCTCCTAAAGAACTTCAAGAAAATGCATGTTTAGTTATCATGGGAAGTGAAGGACGAAGTGAACAAATTTTACGAACAGATCAAGATAATGCACTTATTTTAAGAGATGGATTCAATATGCCAAAAGATGAGATACTTGAATATACAAAATCTTTCACTGAAAATCTTGTTGATTTTGGTTATCCATTATGTGATGGAAATATTATGGTTTCGAATCCTTATTGGGTAAAAACTGATACAGAATTTAAAGATACTATTTTTGAATGGATCACTCATCCTAGTGAAGAGGGATTTATGAATCTTGCAATTTTTTATGATGCAATTTGTGTTGCTGGTGATGCTACTTTGCTTACAAAAACTAAAGAGTATTTATTTCATGTATGTCAAAATGCTACAACTTTTTATGCATATTTTGCAAAACCAATATTATCTTTTGAAACACCATTGAGTATGTTTAGTGATTTTGTTGTTGATAAAAATAAACATAAAGATGAATTAGATTTGAAAAAAGGTGGTATTTTCCCAATTGTTCATGGTGTTAGAAGTTTAGCAATTGAAAACCAAATAGAAGTTACAAGTACATTTGCAAGACTTAAAGAGTTACACATACTTGGAATTATAGATGAAGAATTTAAAAACGAACTTACTGAATCTTTTAACTTTTTATTGGCGCTTCGTTTACGGTTTAGACTTGAAAAAACAGACAGACATGAAAAACTTGATAATTATATCAATCCTTCAAGATTAACTGTTTTAGAAAAAGATCTATTAAAAGATAGTTTAAAAATTGTAAACAAATTTAAAAAATTTGTTAACTATCATTTTAAATTAAATATGATTAGTTAGTATTATTATGTTTAATACAATAAAACAATATTTCAATAAAAAGAATTTAAAAGATGAGAAATATTTTTATCTTTTTGATCAATATGAAGGTGACGAGTATGTTTGTTTTGACTGTGAAACAACAGGACTCAATCCAAAAAAAGATGAGATTATTTCTATTGGTGCAATTATCATTAAAGGAAATCAAATTTTACACAGTAAAAAATTTGAGAGATTTGCTAAAACAGAACAACCTTTAAGCCCAGAAAGCATCAAGATACATCATATACGAGAGTGTGATATAGAAAATGCTTTGGATATAAATGATGTAATAGATGAATTTTTGGAGTTCGTAGGTAATCGTCCTTTAGTAGGATACTATTTGGAGTTTGACTGTGCTATGGTAAATAAGTATATAAAACCAAAAATAGGGATTACTCTTCCTAATAAACAACATGAAGTATCAGAGATATATTTTAATCAAGCTATCAAACATAATGCTGGTGCAAATATTGACTTACGTTTTGATATTATAATGGATAGACTCAATTTACCAAGACTTGGTAAACACGATGCAATCAACGACGTTATTATGACAGCGATGATTTTTATCAAACTACAGAATACTCACAGATAATCATAAGTATCTCTTTATAGAGATACTTATATAACTCACAATAAAATAAAGTACTATATTATTAAGATAATTTTTGTATAACAAAAATTTAAATTTATATTTTTTTATTAATTATCACTATATAGTGAGTTGATAAGTAACACAAAATATAATAATAAAAATTTACATTAAATCTTTTAAAAGCCCTTGAAATAGGCATTTTATCCTATTTTTCTACCCTCATATTATGATTTCTACTTATAATTCTACACTATAATGTAAAGTACAATAAAGCTTGATTAGGTTATTATCGTGCACTATAGAAATAACACCAAGTGTAAGAAAGGATAGAATATGAGTGACCTAATTGAAGGCTATTTAGGTAAAACAATTGAGGGGAAGAAAAGTCGAGTGCCAGCGAAACTTGATTATCTTCAAAGTTTAACAGGTGGTTTTTTAGCATTATTTATGTGGGGACACATGTTAATGGTATCATCGATTTTAATCTCAAAAGATTTTATGTACACAGTTACTAAACTTTTAGAGGGAAGTTTCATCTGGGATGGTGGAAATCCATTGGTTGTAACAATTTTTGCTGCATTTATTTTTGTTATATTTATTACTCATGCTGGTTTAGGTATGAGAAAATTACCTGGTAACTTTAAACAATATCAAGTAATGAAAGCACATTCTGTAAATATGAATCATGATGATACAAAATTATGGATGACTCAAGCATTTACTGGTTTTGTAATGTTCTTCTTAGGTTCAGTTCACTTATATATTATTATGACTCATTCGGATGCAATTGGTCCTTATGCTTCAGCAGACAGAGTTTGGTCTGAATGGATGTGGCCTTTATATCTTTTACTTTTATTAGCTGTTGAATTCCATGGTACAATTGGTCTTTACAGATTATGTGTAAAATGGGGATGGTTCGATGGAGCAAATCCAAGAGAAACTAGAAAAACACTTAAAAAAGTTAAATGGGCTTTAACTATATTCTTTATGGTATTAGGACTTGCTTCTTTATTCGCATATATGAAAATAGGTTATGAACATTCTCAAGCAGGAAAAGTTGGTGAAAAATATGTACCTACAACTGCTAAAGTTATGACATACGAAATATCAAATAAATCTATTGGAGGAATTGCATAATGAAAATTAATTATTGTGATGCACTTGTTATTGGTGGTGGACTTGCTGGTTTAAGAGCTGGTGTTGCTGCACAAAAAAAAGGTCTAAATACAGTAGTATTATCTTTAGTTCCTGTTAAGAGATCTCATAGTGCTGCTGCTCAAGGTGGTATGCAAGCATCTTTAGGTAACTCTAAGATGTCTGATGGTGATAATGAAGATTTACACTTTGCTGATACTGTAAAAGGTTCAGATTGGGGATGTGATCAAGAAGTTGCAAGAATGTTCGTACATACTGCACCTAAAGCTATTAGAGAATTAGCAGGTTGGGGTGTACCTTGGACTAGAGTTAGAGAAGGTTCAAGAGAAGCTGTAATCAATGCTAAAAAAACAACTATTACTGAAGATGCTGACAGAGCTGGACTAATTATGTCTAGAGATTTTGGTGGTACTAAAAAATGGAGAACATGTTATACAGCTGATGCTACTGGTCATACTATGTTATTTGGTGTAGCTAATGAAGCACTAAAAAATAAAGTTGATATCAGAGATAGAAAAGAAGCTGTTTCATTAATCCATGAAGACAATAGATGTTATGGTGCAATTGTAAGAGATTTAATTACAGGTGAGTTAGAAGCGTATGTTGCTAAAGGTACATGTATTGCAACTGGTGGATATGGTAGAGTATTTAAGCAAACAACAAATGCTGTTATTTGTGAAGGTATTGGTGCAGCTCTTGCACTTGAAACTGGAGTAGCAACTCTAGGTAATATGGAAGCTGTGCAATTTCACCCAACTCCAATTGTTCCATCAGGAATCCTTTTAACAGAAGGTTGTAGAGGTGATGGTGGAATCTTAAGAGATGTTGATGGTCATAGATTTATGCCAGATTACGAGCCAGAAAAGAAAGAACTTGCTTCAAGAGATGTTGTTTCTAGAAGAATGATTGAGCATATTAGAAATGGTAAAGGTGTTCCTTCTCCATATGGTGATCACATTTGGTTAGATATTTCTATTCTTGGTAGAGAACATATTGAAAAGAACTTAAGAGATGTTCAAGAAATATGTCAAATTTTTAATGGTATTGATCCAGCGGATGAAGGTAAAGCAGGTTGGGCTCCAGTTCTTCCTATGCAACATTACTCTATGGGTGGTATTAGAACAAATCCTACAGGTGAATCACAAACATTAAATGGTTTATTTGCTTGTGGTGAAGCTGCTTGTTGGGATATGCACGGATTTAATAGACTTGGTGGAAACTCAGTATCTGAAACAGTTGTTGCTGGTATGATTATTGGTAACTACTTTGCAGATTACTGTTTAGAACATGATGTAACTATTGGAACTGCTACAGTTCAAAAATTCTTAGATGAGCAAGATACTTATTTAAATGATATTTTAGCTTATGAAGGTAACGAAGATATTTTCAGAATTAAAAATAGAATGCAAAATTTAATGGATCAAAAAGTTGGTATCTTTAGAGATGGTACAGGACTTGCTGAAGCTGTTGATGAGTTAGAAGAGTTATTAAAGAAAACTAAAAAAATCAATGTTAAATCTAAAGAAAGAGTTGGTAACCCTGAATTAGAAGAAGCATATAGAGTTCCAAGAATGCTTAAAGTTGCACTTTGTGTTGCTAAAGGTGGACGAGAGCGAACTGAATCAAGAGGTGCTCACTATAGAGAAGACTTCTTAAAAAGAGATGATGCTAACTGGTTAAACAGAACATTAACTTCTTGGCCAGATGCAAATCAAACTACACCAACTGTTGCATATCAAGATCTTGATATTATGACAATGGAAATGCCTCCAGCATTTAGAGGTTACGGTGCTAAAGGTATGATTATAGAGCATGAACTTTCTGAGAAAAGACAAGCAGAAGTTGATGAAACTACTGAAAAAATGCAAGCAGAAGGTAAAGATAGACATGAGATTCAACATGAATTAATGCCATTTGATTTACCAATGAACTATAGAGAGAAAAATGAAAGAGCAGGAGACAAATAATGAGTATTGCAAAAGGTAGAGAAATAACTATTTCAGCACTAAAATATAATCCAAGAGCAAATGGTTCTAAACCTGAATTTGTTGATTATAAATTAGAAGAAACTCCAGGAATGACACTTTTTATTGCTTTAACAAAAATTAGAGAAGAGTATGACCCTGATTTATCATTTGACTTTGTTTGTAGAGCTGGTATTTGTGGTTCTTGTGGTATGGTTGTAAATGGTAAACCTGCACTTGCTTGTAGAACATTAATCTCTAACTACCCAGACGGTAAGTTAAAATTAATGCCTATGCCAGCATTTGAGCTTATCAAAGATTTATCAGTTAACACTGGTAAATGGATGGATGCTATGTCTGTTAAAGTTGAATCATGGATTGTAAACAACGAAGAAGTAGATATTACTAAAATGGAGTCTAAAGTAGATCCAGATGTTGCTGATGAAACATTTGAGCTTGATAGATGTATCGAGTGTGGTATCTGTGTTGCTTCATGTGGTACTAAACTTATGAGACCAGACTTTGTTGGACCAGTTGGACTAAATAGAGTTGCTAGATTTGAAGTAGATCCTCATGATGAAAGAACTGCAGAAGATTTCTATGAATTAATTGGTGATGATAATGGAATTTTTGGTTGTATGTCATTATTGGCGTGTGAAGACCATTGTCCAAAACATTTACCATTACAAAACAAAATTGCTTATCTAAGAAGAAAGTTAGTTTCTTTAAGATAACTGAAAAGAGGGTTTCCTCTTTTCAAAGTGAGTATTAAAAGTTAAGTATCAGATATGATATTTAACTTTTTATATTTAGGAGATATTATATGACTATCGTAAATGACTATTTTTTATTATACCATGGGATAAATTTTGAGCAAAGTTCAGATGTTAAAGATATTGAAGCAAAAGTAAATGATGATACATTTTCTATTTTTGCATTGATATTAAGTGCAAACAGAAAAGATACTGGTAAGTTTCTAGCCCTAGATTCTTTTAAAAATCTTTGTACTAAACTGCATATTACATCTCCAACAAATGAAAATGAACTACATAATCTTCAATATAGTGTTATAAACTCTATTATTTTACATAAGTCTAGAACTTTGTTACATACATTAAATCAGACTTTTGAATACTTACATGAAGAAGAGATTTTGACTTCAGAAAATCATCATAAACTTATATCTTTATTTGAACATCAAGAGTTGGAAGCCGCTCATAAGGAAGAGGTTGTTGGTGGTAAAAAAGAAAAAAGTTCATTTAAAGTTTTAAAAACTCTTATTGAAGATTTACTAAATGAGTTAAAGTCTGAAGTTTCAGAAGAATTACAAGACGAACTTGATGAAACAAAAAACTATATAGATAATCAAAAGTTTTCTATAGGTATTACTGGTGTTATGAATGCTGGTAAATCAACTATGTTAAATGCTCTTATGGGTAAAGAGATTTTAGGAAGTGCTGTTGTTCCTGAAACTGCCAATTTAACAATAGTAAAACATAATAAAAATGAAAATGCAAAAGTATTTTATTGGAATAAATCAGAATGGGATAGAATTGAAAAGTCATCTGAACAATTAGATTCTATGCGGGATTATGTAAATGAAACAAATAAAATATTTGGTGATGAATTAAAGTCATATATTAAAGAAGAGTCTCGATATGATGAAATTGATATTAAAGATCTCTCGTCATATACTTCAGCAGAAGCAGAAGGTAAAAGATGTAATTTAGTAAAATATGTTGAGCTTGGTTCAAATCTTGATTTTTTAAGTGATGGTATTGAAATAGTTGATACTCCAGGGTTGGATGATCCTGTTATTCAAAGAGAAGAGATTACAAAAGAGTATATTGGGGCTTGTGATATGATGCTACATCTTATGAATGTAAGCCAAAGTGCTACACTTAAGGATGTTGAGTTTATTATTGATGCATTATTATATCAAAATATTTCAAAACTACTTATTGTTATCACAAGAGCAGATACTGTTACCAAAGAGCAACTTGATGAAGTTATTAATTACACAAAAAGTTCAATTAAAAGACAGTTAGAATCTCAAAATAAAGATAGTAAATTAGACTATATTTTAGATACTATTAAATTTATACCTATTTCTGGAAAGATGGCACTTCTCCATAGAACAGGAAGAGAACAAGAAGCTTTGGATGCTGGTTTTACTATTGAAGATACTGGAATATTAGAGATTGAAGAGTATTTAAATGAAACTCTTTTTGGTTCAAATTCACAAAAAGGTGAACTAGTAGTACAATCGAGTAAAAAACAGTTACAAAGAGTTGTTGATAAAGAGACAAAGTCTTTAGATTTTGAGCTTAAATTATTATCTAAATCAAAAGATGAGCTAGATGTAGAGTTAACAAACTTTAATAAGAAAAAATCAGTAAATGATAGAATTCTTATGGCTATGGGAGAAGATATCACTTTTTATAAAAAAGATTCTAAAGAATATATAGATTCTTTAGAAACATTTTTAGAAGCAGAACTGATAGATTTACAAAATGTTATCAAACAAAGAGTTGTTTCTGATGTTCGATATACTTTTCAAAAAACAAAAAAGAGACCTGAAAGTTCAAGAATTAAAGTAATTGTAGAGACTGCAATTAAAGATGGTATCATTGATGTTATTCGTGATTATCGATATAAGTTTATCAAAAAATCTCAAACAATTGGTGAACAGTGTGAACAAAAATATCATGATATGGGATTTACTGTTGGAAATAAAAATGAAAGTTTTGATGCAATTGCATTTTTCCAAGATGACTTTAAGTCAGGTTTTTTAACTTCAAGTAATGATGTTCTTATCTCTCAAATAGTTGCAGAAGTTTCAAAATCTAAAGAATCAAAATTAGAAGAGATGTCTTTATCTATAGAATCTTTTATTAAAAATGAATTTAAATCAATTGAAGATAATATTAAAGAAAAAGCGAAAAAAATTAGTACTGTTTTAATTGAATCATTTTTTCAAACGTTAAATGAACCATTAGAGATGTTATCTCAAAAATTAAAAAATGAAGAATCAATACTGTTAGAACAAATTAATAAATTTGGTACAAGTGAAGAAAATAGAGCCGAATTATCTGTAAATATACACAAAAAAATTAAAAAAATGAATACAATTGCAAACAAAATACAAGGACTTTACTAATGGATACAAATAAAAATATTCTAGAAGATTTTGTTTTAGAGTTTAAAGACAAATATTTTGAAAAAGAGATAGTCTATGAAGATGGGTTAATTGGTGATATTAGAAAAGTCCAAACACAACTTTTGGATGAGAAGTTTTTTCCTTCTATTCAGTTGAAAAATGCTTTATTTAAACAATTTAGACGTGCTAGATATCCAATGGAAGTTGCAATTACTGGTCAGTTTTCTTCTGGTAAATCTACATTTTTAAATGCTTTATTATCAAGAAACATTTTACCTACTGGTATTACACCCGTTACATCTAAAGTAAATTTTATTAATTATGGTGAAGAGTATAAGTTAAAAATCACTTACTATTCAGGAGCTCAAGAGTTTGCTCCTATTGAGTCTATTGCAGATTTTACAGATCAAAGAGAACATGAGATGAAAGATATTAAGTATCTTACTCTTTATGCTCCTATGGATATTTTAAAAGACATCTCTTTTGTTGATACTCCAGGTTTAAATTCTCAAAGCCAAAGTGATACTGATATTACAAAAAAAGTGCTAAAAGATGTTGGTGGTATTATTTGGTTAACACTTATAGATAATGCAGGTAAAATGTCTGAAGCTGAAGTTTTAGAAGAATACATGGAACTTTTTAAAGATAAATCACTTTGTGTATTGAATCAAAAAGATAAATTTACGCAAGAGCAAATAGATACTACAACAAATTATGTAAGTGGTAAGTTTGATAAGTTTTTTGCTAAAGTTGTTCCAATATCGGCGAAAATGGCTCTAGATTCAAGAGCACATGGTCAAGATGTTTTAATACAAGATAAACAAGATGAGCTTTTACTAAATATTAGAAAGGCTTTGAGTGGTGATATTGCTTCTATTGCTAAAGATCTTGATAATTATTATGGAGATATAGAGCAAATAAAATCTGAAGATACATCAAATAATGACAAATTATTACAAGAATCAAATATTCAAGAAGTAATTGATTTTATTCAAACAGTTATCAGACCACAAGCTGCACAAACAAAAGAGTATACAATTAAAAGAGATTTAAAAAGTATTTGTGATATTTTAATATCTGAATATAATACAATTATTGGGGTATATGATGCTTTAATTGATGTATTAAGCTCATGTGAGCAGGAAGTTCTTGAAGAATTTGAAAGTATCTATAAACGTTACTCTAAAGATCTATTTACTATTTATAACTCTTTAGAAAGTATTATGGATAAAATTTCTCATGAAGCATATAAAAATATTAAAGAGAAAAAAGCGAACAGATTTCAAGAATCAAAAGGAAGTTTTTTAAGTTCTGATAAAATTGAAAAACATGAATATACTACTTATTGGATTGATTCTGATAATGTTTATAAAAATTTATTTTATGACGATCAAACAATTGATAAGATGTTTAAAAGATCAATTAAACTACTTAAAAATATCGAGCTAAATACTGATGAAGCATTTAGAGAGGTGTATGCTGACATTAAGTCTAAAATTGATGGTTGGCAAGAACCATATGAACTAATCAAAAAAAATAGAGAGATTGCTTCTGATGCTGAGTTCTCAAATACTAGGCACTTTGCAGCAAAGGTATATGAAAATATTTTAGATTCTTACCATGGTGCAATTTTAGAAAATATCTCTGCATTTAGAAAAAAGTTTGCTTATTTTAACGGTGCTTTATCTTATAGTTATATTCAAACAACACAAGCAACAATATCATATTTTGAACAACAAATTATGGAATCAGAAGAGTTGTATAAAAAAGAACCTACAAAGTTTTCTATTCAACATCCACGAAAAGAAGATATCTTTGCTAAGTTAAAAACAAATTTTGCTTTTGAAAAAATTGAAGACTTTTTGACATCAAAAAGAAACTATTTGTATAAAGTTGTAAAATACTCTAAAAAACAATATCTTGAAATCAATGAAGATAGAATAGAGTTTGTAAGATCAAAAAAAGATGAGTATTTATCGAAAATAGAGGATCTACAAAAAATAAAAGAAGAGATTTAATTCTTTTATTTTTTCTCTTTTGCTAATAGACTAGAAAAATCAAAACAAAAAGTTGTACCAGTTTTAAGTTTTGACTCTACTGTTATTTGAATATTATATTCTTTACATATTTTGCTGACTATATTTAGTCCTATCCCAAAACCTCCATCTTGTGAAGTTGATCTGTAATATCGATTGAATATGTTTTTTTGATCTTTGATATCTATACCTATACCATTATCCTGAATATAAAGTTTTGCATTTTTTAAAGTAACGGTTATACTTCCTCCACGATTATTGTATTTTATTGCATTAGAAAATACATTTCCAAATATCCTTTTAAAGTCCTCTTCATCAATATTTATAAGGGTTTTTTCTGCTATAAATTTCGTATTGATATTTTTTTTAGATGCAAGTAATTCAAAATATTCCAACTCTTTTTCGATAATTTGATCTAAGTACATAGCAACTTTTTCTCTTTTGATATCTGTTTCAAGAAATAAATGTGTAAGATCTTTATATATTTGAGAAATTCTTTTTGAACTTAAATATATTCTTTCCATGTTTTTTTCACTACGTGGAGTATGCTTATCAGTACATATCATAAGTGCTGTAATAGGTGTGTTTAATTCGTGTGTTGTATCTTTTATAAAGTTATCTAACCGTTGACGTTCATTTTCTATAGGTTTCATAAATAGTTGAATAAGATAAAAACCTATAGCACATATTGCAATATAAAAGGTAATAAAACCTATTGCAAGAGTAAGTATAATACTGTTTATTTTTGAATTAAAAGTATCATTAATCATTACAATTGCATCAACACCCAAGTGACCAACTGTACTTTTATCTACTGTTATAATATTTTCATCATTTAGATAGTTTTTTTTGTTGAAGTCAACCGATATCTCTTTTTCTAAATCTGTAAAAATATTATTTTTTTCCTTATCAAATAAAGCAAATTTTATCCCTTGATCTGAAGAACATAAGCTATTGAAGTCTAATTTTTCATTTTCCATATCTGACATTATAATTTTAGAAGAAATTTTAGAAGATAAAGTTTCTAAATTAGAAATTGATAAATTGTAGATTGATTGGTATTGCATGTTATAAATAAGAAGAGCTATAATACTTAAAAGTATAAAAGTTGAAATGTGATATAACATAACAAATTTGACTAAAATAGATTTTTCTTCAACCCTCAAATTTATATCCTAACCCTTTGACAGTAATAATTATATCATCATCTAATACTTTTCGTAAGTTTTTGATATATGTTCTTATTGTTGCATTACTCGGTGTTGTATCATATTTCCATATATTATTGATGAGTTCTTCAAAAGAGATAATTCTTTTTTTATTTTTGATAAAGTATTCTAAAATTTTTGATTCTTTTTGTGACAAAACAACTTTTTTATCATCTTCTATAATAGTGAAATTTTTAAAATCATATTTGTATTTATGGTTAATAGGTATTATCTCTTGTAAATCAATTTGTTTTACAGCTTTTAAGTGATTTATCCGTATCTCTAACTCTTTTAAATCAAAAGGTTTTTTGATGTAATCATCACAGCCTATCTCAAAACCTTTTTCTAAAGATTTGATATCACTTAACGATGTGATAAAAATAGTTGGTGTATTTATTTTACGTTCTCTGATTTCTGTCAATAGTTCAAAGCCACTTAATGTAGGAGTTCCTACGTCAAGTAGAAGTAAATCAAAGGTATTTTCATCTATTGTATTTAATGCTTCCATTCCATCGTATTGGCAAGTTACGGTATGGTTAAGAGATACTAAAAACTCTTCTACTAATTCATTGAGAATTATATCGTCTTCTAAAAGTAAAATTTTCAAATTAGTACTTTTTTACTATTGAGTTCTTCTAATGCTTGTTCAAAACCCTTTGCATAATCTTTATATGAAATATTATGTTTTTTCAAAAATAATCGTAAGTTGACCTTGAGTGTTTCTTTTTTATCAATGAATTTTAAAAACAAAAATAGAAGTTTATTTAGTGCACGATATACTACCTCATTAAGTTCTTTATCAAAATAACCTAAGATATAAAACGGCTCTTTTTTCTCAAAGGATTTATTGACTATATCGTAGTTATATTTATGTAAGGTGATATTTTTTGAAATAGTGTATTGTTTTGACATCTTAAAAGAGTGTTTTTTTTGTTTTATCTCTTTTTGCATAAAAATAAATAGTTCAGTATATTCAAAATGTAATAAATTATTTAAAAATTTTAGCTTTTTAAAGAAATTTGATTTCTTTAAAAATTTTCTGTATTCATTTGGCATCTCCCAAATATATGGACTGTATGCTTTTGTTTGCATAAATTTATATAATGATTTATCAAACTCTTTATGCAGTTTTTTCTTTTGAATTATTTCATAAAATTCAGGATATGCATTGATTATTACATCAGAAAAAGCATGATGTACTAAATATTTATAAACAGCAATAGATTTTTTTTGAATCTTTTTTTTACCTTTTATTTGATCAATAAAACTTTTTTGAATCTTTCTTTCATCCATGAGTTACTCTTTTGTCATAAATTTTTTGCATTTTATCATACTCTTTTTTGATAACTTTTAATGTAGGGATATTATTATCACGTTCTATCATCGGAGAAACATCTATTTTATTGAGTGTGTATTTAAGAAGTTCCCATGTATCATAATTTACTTTTGTACCATGTGAATCAATTAGCATTTGTACTTCATCATCAAAATAATGACCTGCTACATGAATATAAGAAACCTTATCTAAGTCTAAACTTTTGATAAATTTTTTTGCATTGTAAGAGTGATTAATACTATTTACATAGACATTATTTACATCTAATAATAACTTTGCACCACTTTTATGTAAAAGCTCATTGATAAAATCACTCTCACTTAAAGAGGATGGTTCACTATGATAATATGTCGCATTTTCAATTGAGATATTACGTCCTAAAAAATCTTCTACATACTTAATATTGTCACTCATTAAATTTATCATTTTATTTGTTAATGGCACTGGCAATAATTCATGTGCTTGTATATTGTTATACGATGAATAACTAATATGTTCTGAGTAGTATTTTATATTATAAGTATCTAAAAAAGTTTTTAACTCTTGTAAGTATTTTTTCTTTGGTTTTTTATTTGAACCTAATGATAACGAAACCCCATGTGCCACAAATGGCGTGTGTTCTGCAATTTGGTCAAACTTTTCTCTATACCATACAGGCATATTGATCCAGTTTTCAGGAGTCACTTCCCACCAAGAAGGTGAAAATGACTTTTGATCAAAGTGTATATCATCTAAGAATTCAGTTCGTAAGCCTAAACCACAACCTTTGATATGTTTCATGGTTTAGTTAGATCCACATTTACCAGCGCCACATTTGCTAGATTTCATCTCTTTTTTCTTCATGTCGCCACCACATTTACCAGCGCCACATTTACCAGATTTCATCTCTTTTTTCTTCATATCTCCGCCACATTTACCAGCGCCACATTTACCAGATTTCATCTCTTTTTTATCACCAGATTTCATGTCTCCACCACATTTACCAGCACCACATTTACCGTCATTCATACCGGCCATTGCTACTGTTGATGTTGAAATCACTGCACCTAATAATATACCTGCTAATTTTGTTTTTTTACTCATCTTAGATCCTTTTCTTTTTTGTTATAGTAATAATATTATATTTGCGTGTAGTTTGTGTGTAATCTACTGTGTATAATAATTATATGTATTAAATATTAGCCTATTTATTTTATAATATATTTAAATATATTAATTAAATAGTGAGATATTTCAATTTTTGTAAAATATTACTCAAAATTAACAACACTTTGAGTATGATTCGCTTATTAATTACCTCAAGGATCTCACTACAATATGCCCTTATCAAATTTGAACAATGAACAACATGCGTCTGCCACTGCAATACTCGGGCATAATCTTACAATAGCGAGTGCTGGTACAGGGAAAACATCTACTATCGTAGGAAGAATAGGACACCTTTTACATAGTGGTGTAAAACCAGAACAGATATTGCTATTAACATTTACAAATAAAGCAGCTGCAGAGATGATAGAACGGGTTGCTAAGTTTTTTGATGAAAAAACTGCAAAAGCGATTGTATCAGGAACTTTTCATAGTGTAAGTTATAAATTACTTAAAAAATCAGAAAAACCTATCACATTAAAACAACCAGGAGAATTAAAAACACTCTTCAAATCAGTTTACGAAAAAAGAGTTTTTGTAGACCAAACAGATGTAAAACCTTATGATGGTGGGTATTTATATGATATGTACAGTTTATATCTCAACAGTAGTTATGATGAAACTTTTGAAACATGGATAGGGAAAAAGAATGCGGATCATAAACAGTACACATTGATTTATGAAGATGTTGTTGATGAGTTTAATAAATTAAAAAAAGAATATGGATATGTAAACTTTGATGATTTGTTAACAAATATGTTAGAATTACAAAAACAAAATACATATGATTTTGTTGAAATATTAGTTGATGAATACCAAGACACCAATCCTTTACAAGGTAAATTGTTAGATGGGTTTAGACCTAAGAGTTTATTTTGTGTTGGAGATTATGATCAAAGTATTTATGCTTTTAATGGAAGTGATATAAATATTATCTCTTCCTTTGACACACGATATGATGGTGCAAAAATATTTACGCTTGATAAAAACTATCGTTCTACTGCTCCTATTTTAGATCTTGCAAATAAAGTGATTCAAAACAATCCACGAATTTATGAAAAGTCATTAAAAGTAGTTCGACCAGAACGGGATCATATCCCTCAGCTTTTAAAGTTTGATGAGTTGTATATTCAGTACGAGTACATTGCAAAAAGTATTGTCCAATCAAAAAATAAAACTGAAGATATGGCGATAATTTATAGAAATAACTCAAGTGCTGATGGAATTGAAGCAAACTTAAGAGATGCAGGTATTGAGTGTAAACGTAAAGGTGGACATAGTTTTTTTGATTCAAGAGAAATCAAAGTTATTCTTGATCTTATAGTTTTAATGGTAAATAGTAATGATATGATGGCTTTTATACATCTAATAGAGTATGGTAAAAATATTGGAAAAGCAATTGCAAAAGAGATTTTTGAAGCATTATTAAGAGTAGGGCATGGGAATATCTTTCATGGGTTGTTAAATCCCGATAATTCTATCATTAAACCATATCAAAGTAAAAAGAAAGCGAATGTACAGTTAGGTTTATTTGATGATTTTATTGAGATGGGGAGTGTTTCTAAATTTAAAGATTTAGGGTGGGATGTGCGTTTTTTAAATAACAATATTTTAAAACATCCTAAACTTTCTTTTGAAGGTGGTGTTTTTCTTTATGATTTTTATTGTTTAATTAAAGAGTTGAAAAGAATACAAAATCCGAAGAATATGATTATTCATATTCAAAAGCATAATTTTTTTGTTACGATTATAGAAACACTTTCAACTATGCGTGGAAAACAAAAAGATGGAACTATAAACGAAAGTATGAAAAGCAGTGCCAAGTTAAAAGCACATAGACGAGTAGAAACATTAAAACAACTTTCTCATAGACATACTAACCTTAATAACTTTATTAATGCAATGATTTTAGGTGGAGGAGAGATGAGCGAGGGTGGAGGAGTAAATCTTTTATCAGTTCACGCGAGTAAAGGTTTAGAGTTTAAAGAGGTTTATGTGGTTGATCTTATGGATGGACGATTTCCAAATCGTACACTTATGAGTAAAGGTGGAAGTTTAGATGAAGAGAGGAGACTTTTTTATGTGGCAGTTACACGAGCAAGAGATATTTTGTATTTAAGTTATGCTTCTTATGATAGAGTAAAAAAACTAGATTTTATTTTTAGTCCATTTTTAAAAGAGGCTGGTTTAATAAAAGATACTGAAGAGTAGTATCTTTATATTAAACTCTCTATTGTATTTTCTATAGTAGGGTGTTTAAATTTAAACCCACTTTTTAAAAGGTGATGTGGTAACGCACTTTGTCCGTCTGTCAAAACTCTTGCCCCTTCGCTTAAAATGAGATTGAGTACAAACTGTGGAATAGGAATAAGTGTTGGTCTATGAAGACTTTTTCCTAGTGCTTTTGTTAGTCCATAGTTTGTTGTAGGATGTGGTGCAGTTAAATTAAATATTCCATCTTCATTATTGTTTTCCAATACAAAATTATATGCACGTATTAAGTCGTTAATATGAATAAAAGAAAAAGCCTGCGAACCATCACCAATAGTTCCTCCTAGCCCTAATTTAAAAGGTGTTAACATTTTAGCTAATGCTCCACCATCTCCCATAACGATTCCAAAACGAAAAATAGATACACTTATACCTAACTCTTTTGCTCTCAATGCTTCTTTTTCCCAATCTTGACAAAGTTTTCCTAAAAAGTCATCTGCCAAGTTTGTTGCCTCTTCATCATACCTGTCATCATTTTTGTATATTCCAACTGCACTAGTAGAGATGAGATTTTGCGGTTTGATTGTACATTTTTCTATAGCAAGTACCAAAGACTTAGTTGTTTGGATTCTACTATTGTATAATAGTTCTTTATAACTTTGACTCCATCTATTGATGATATTGGCACCAGCAAGGTTTATAATAGCAAAACTACCATCTATAATTGAAGTAAGTTTTTCTATATCTTGAAGTTCATTACGTTTTACTGCGATTACTTCATAGTTATTTTTGATGAGATTTTGTGTTAATGTAGAACCTACAAAACCACTTGCCCCGGTAATAATAATTTTTTTCATACTTTTCTCCTTTTAAGAGCTTTGTATTATCATAGCATATTTTAATAGGTTTGTAGTATGAAAAAGTTAATTTATTTAAAAATTATATTGAGGGGACATTTCATTTTCGGATAATTTAGTTAGTTGTTCTTTTATGTTTTGAGTGAGTTTTTTAATCTCTCTTTTTTTAATGCTTTGATTTTCATCAATAAGAGCATTGATTTTTTCAGCAGAATCCAAAATATTATCTAGATAAAATTTTTGGTCATGTATTTTGTCATCATCAAGTGCATAATGAAAAAGGTTGTTTTCTGGTTGTTGTGATGATGATTTAGTGTTTTTTAAAATATTGTGTAAAGTTTCTAAAAGTTGATCAACATCTAAAGGTTTTAGAAAAAAATTGCTAATGCCTTTTAATATAGCAATATCTTGATCGTCTTCATTTGCAGACAAAAACACAAAAGGAATATTTTTATATTTATTATCAAGTTGTAATTTATCGTAAAACTCATATGATTCTAGAGTGTTTATATTCATATCTGCAATAATCAAACTCACTTTTTGTGACTCCAAAATTTCCAAAGCATCTTTTTCATATCTCGCTTCTAATATACCAATAGAGGCGTCTTTTAGTGATTCTTCAAGTGAGTAGCCAATAAATTCTAATACCATAATATCATCTAGAGTTAAAAATAGTATATTAAGTTTCACATTAAAATCCTTGCTTTTTCTAGTGATATTGTATCTTATATATTATAAAATTAAACTAGTACAAGCCAATCTTTCTCTTCTAGTTTTAATTTTGCTTTAGAACAGAGTGGAGAATCTATGATGATAGTTTTTTTTGTAACTTTTTGTTGTATTTTTTCCAGTATTATAGATAGTATCTCTTCTATTTTCTCAGCATCTTTTTGTAAAAATCTGCTTTTTTGATTGATTTGAAATATAAGTGTAGTTTCATTTTCCAGATTTTTTGCAATAAAAATATTGATTTTTTTACGAATTGAAAAATCTTTTGGATTTAATGTTTCTATATTTTTATATAAAGATTGGAGTTTTGGCGGTAATATATTAGATGTATTAGTATTCATAAAGTTAGCCTATTGTTTATTAGAATTATAATGTATATTTGATTTTGGATTGATAAATAAGTGTGATTATAGTACTATAATTGATATTTAAAATTAAAAAAAGGATATAAAATGGAATGTGAAATGCCACAAGTAAATAGTAATATAGAAGAGATAAAACAGATTCTAGAAGAAACAAAAACAATAGCAATAATAGGGTGTTCGCCAAATCCTGAAAAAGCAAGTAATAGAGTTGCAAATTACCTAAAAAATGCAGGTTATACTATGATACCCGTATATCCTAAAGAAGATGAAATATTAGGTGAAAAAGTATATAGAAGTTTAGATGAGATACCAAGTGATATAAAAATAGATATGGTTGATATATTTAGAAAACCAGATGTAATAGGTCTTGTGATTGACCAAGCAATTCAAAGAGGTGATGTAGACTGTGTATGGACACAGTTAGGTTTAGTAAATAATGAAGCAGCTGAAAAAGCCAAAGAAGCTGGAATGAAAGTAGTACAAAATCACTGTACTAAAATAGAGCATGCAAATTTAATCTAAATAGATTAAATTGTGCATGTAGGATTTACTTGCAACTCTAGCGTTGCAGTAGTTCCTGTAGTACCATCAGTACGATTTTTTAATGAAATACAACCACCTAGAGTATCAGCTGCACTTTTTGCTAAAAATAGACCCAGTCCAGCCCCTTTTTGGTTTCCTTGTCTTTTAAATGGAGCAAAAAGATCCACATTTTCATCACAGCCAATACCTTCATCAGTAACTAACAAAGAGATAGACTGTTTATTTGGTATTGTTTTGATGACAATCTTTTTCCCCTCAGGAGTAAACTTAATAGCATTTTGCACAAAATTTTGAATGATTTGAGTAAGAAGTGTTTCTTGAATGATTGTAATAAAACTTTCAATTTCTGTTTCAAATACAAGCGTAATCTCTTTTTCTTTTGCTAATAATTTAAAGTCATCAGTTTTTTTAGAAATGTATTTAATAATATCTAGTTCTGTAGGTTTTTCAAACTGTGCACCTTCTTGTCTTCCCATGTCTAAGATTGAAGATATCATTTGGTTCATACCATCTATCTCTTTAATATGAATATTTAAAACATCTTCATATTTCTCTGCTTCTCTTTTTTTAGTAAGTGTAACTTGACTTTTGAGTTTCATAACAGCTAATGGAGTTTTTAGCTCATGTGCTGTTCCTATAAATAATTCTTTTTGATATTTTACATAACTCTCAATTCGTGTTGTTAACATATTGATAGAATTTGCTAAAGAGTCAAACTCTACAGGTAAAGTTTTTGTATCAATTTGTGCTAATGAATTAACATTCATATTTGATAACTTCTCAGTTATCTTTAAAATAGGAAAAAGCAATGTTTTTGAGACTGCAAATGCATATACTATAATTAAAATCAAACCACCAAAACCTAAAAATATAAGATTACCAAAAATTTTATTAAGCATTTTATGTGAAGAGTTAATATTTCTATTCATTTTCAGATATTGATTTGTATCCAAATCTAGTGGATAAATCAGTTCAATAAAATGATCTTGGTGTTCAGTATATTTTCTAAATGTAAAGTTAGGCTTTTGTTTTCTTTCAACTACTTCAATAGTTGTATCATCATTTACTAATACTCGTAAATTTGAATTATGAATTTCATTTTGAGATTTTGCGAGAGTTACGATGAGCTTCGCATCTTTTAGAAGCTCATCTGAGATATCTTCATAAATTGTTGCTTTTGTAAATCCATAAAATATTAAAGATAAGACAACAACAAAAAATGAAGTGGCAAATATAAGTTTTTGAGAAAACTCCTTATATATGCTTTTACTAGACATAATTATGCAGTTTTTTCAGCTTTTGGTGGGTAACAGAATCTGTAACCTCTTCTTCTGATTGTTTCGATTGTTGCAATATTTAATGGCTTATCCATTTTTTGTCTAATTTGGTTAATAGCAACCTCGATAACATTTGGAGTAACTAATTCTGGCTCTTCCCAGATTGCATCTAGTAATTGTTCTTTTGAAACAATTTGATCTCTATGACGAGCAAGATGAGTTAATACTTCAAAAGGTTTCCCTTTTAATTCAATCTCATTTCCATCATAAGTGATTTTTTCTTCATCAGGATTGATCGCTAAGTTTTCAATAGTGATAACATTTGTTCCACCGAATCTTAGTCTACATTTAATTCTAGCAAGTAAAATATCAAAATCAAATGGTTTTTTAATATAATCATCTGCACCAGTTTTTAATGCTTTGATTTCGCTCTCTTTATCATCTCTAGCACTTACAATTACAACAGAAGTTCTACCACTTCTATTTTTAATAAGTTTTGTTAATTCTAGACCATCACCATCAGGTAACATCCAATCAGTCAAAACTAAGTCGTAATTTCTAATTTCTATGAAGTATTCTGCATCTTTAAAATTTTCTGCAATATCTACTTGGTATCCAATATCTTGTAAACCTTCTTGAAGTGTTCTATTTAATGTACTTTCATCTTCTACGATTAAAATTCTCATTTAATTTATCCCTTTATTATTTCTCTAAAAACTTAAAGTTAAGTTAAGTTTTAGTTTCAAAGTTTGGGATTATATCATAAAAATAGGATAATTTAAAGTGTTTTTAAGTTAAATTTGAAAATTTGTATTTTTTTATAAAAATTTAGCTATAATCAAAAAAAATATAAGGTAAATAAATATGAGAATAATAAATAAAAAAACTATCATGAGTATTGTAGCCTCTTTAGCTCTTTCTAGTTCTGTATTTGCACAAACAGAGAAAGTTTATGCTGTAGTAAATGGTGAAAATATCACAGCTTCAGACATTGCAGTTGCATTAAGAGATCCTAGAATACAATTTGATACACTACAAGATGCTCAAAAAAAACAAGTTTTAACAAACATCGTAGAACAAAAAGTTTTAGCTCAAAAAGCTTTTAAAAGTGACATCGTAAAATCTGCTGAATTTAAAAAAGAGTTAGAAAAAGTTAAACAAAATTTAGCATACCAAATGTGGATTAGAGATTTAAGTAGAACTGTAACTGCTACAGATAAAGAGATCAAAGCTCATTATGATACAAATAAAGAAAAATATGTAAAACCTATGGAATTAAAAGCAAGTCATATTTTATTAAAAACTGAAGATGAAGCAAATGAAATAATTAAAAGTTTAAATTCTGCAAAAGATAAAAAAGAAACATTTACAAAACTAGCAAAAGAAAAATCTACAGGACCATCAGGACCAAATGGTGGCGAACTTGGATGGTTTACAAAAGATAAAATGTTGCCAGAGTTTAGTGCAGCAGCTGAAAAGTTAAAAGTTGGTTCTGTGACTGCTAAATCTGTGCAAACACAATATGGATTTCATGTAATATATCTTGATGATAAAAAAGAAGCGACATCACTTCCATTTGAACAAATTAAAGCACAATTAAAACAAGAACTTTTACAAACAAAATTTGTAAAACAAGTTCAAAAAATGGCAGCTGATTTAAAAAAGAAATCAAAAATAGAATATAAATAAAATAAAAGGGTAGAAATATGGCAGTATTAGATGTAGTAAAAGCAGGGGTTTTAACAGGTAGCGAAGCGAAAAAATTATTTGATTATGCAAAAGAAAATAGTTTTGCAATTCCAGCAGTAAATATAGTAAACACTGAATCAATAAATGGAGTTCTAGAAGCAGCAGCAAAAGTTAATTCACCAGTAATATTACAGTTTAGTAACGGTGGTTCAACATTTTTTGCAGGAAAAGGATGTAAAGCACCAAATGCATCAGCTTTAGGAGCTATTAGTGGAGCTAGACATATTCATATGATGGCTGAAGCTTATGGAGTACCTGTTGTATTGCATACAGATCATGCAGCGAGAAAATTATTACCATGGATTGATAGTTTAATAGAAGAAAGTGCTGAAAACTTTAAAAATACAGGTCGTCCTTTATTTACTTCTCATATGCTTGATTTAAGTGAAGAGCCTATTGAAGAAAATCTTGATACATGTGTTGAGTACTTCAAAAAAATGACTGAACTTGATATGATGATTGAGATTGAGCTTGGTATTACTGGTGGAGAAGAAGATGGTGTAGATAACTCTGATATCGATAATGCACTATTATATACTCAGCCAGATGAAGTAAACTATGCATATGAGAGATTAAATGCAGTAAGTGAAAACTTTACTATTGCTGCTAGTTTCGGAAATGTTCATGGTGTATATAAACCAGGAAATGTAGTACTTACTCCAAAAATATTATGTAATTCTCAAATATTTATCGGTGAAAAACATCAGTCAACTTATATGCCTGTAAATTTTGTATTTCATGGTGGAAGTGGTAGTACATTGGATGAAATAAGAGAAGCTATTGAATATGGTGTAGTTAAAATGAACATTGATACAGATACTCAGTGGGCATACTGGGATGGTGTAAGAGAATTTGTAGCAGATAAACATGACTATTTACAAGGACAAATCGGAAACCCTGATGGTGATGATAAACCAAATAAAAAATACTATGATCCTAGAGTTTGGTTAAGAGCTGGACAAAATAGTTTAATAGCTAGACTTGAAGATGCATTTAACGATTTAAATTGTATAGATAAAAACTAAGAGTTTATTATTAAAAAGTCAAGTAAAAAAATAGTCAACGATATAAAAGAAAACGAAAGAGAACCTAAAACTCCAGAACAATTAAAAAAGTTAGTTGAGAAAAATAGGTTCACTGGATACTATAAAACTAAAAAAAGATTTATAAACTAAAATAGTATTTATATTGTAAGGTAAAAAGGAAAAGTGTAAAATATTTTCCTTTTTTTATGGTTTTTAGCTAAAATACCATAAAAAGAATATCATGCAAACACTTCAACAACTAAATAATAATGAACTCATAGGAATCAAACGACTAAAAATTTCAGATAATCTTACTGAGTTTCCCAATAAAATTTTTGAGCTAGGTGATAGTTTAGAGATATTAGATTTGAGTAACAATAAATTATCATCACTTCCTAATCTTGAGAGATTGACAAATTTAAAAATTGCCTTTTTTTCAAATAATCTTTTTAAAGAAGTTCCTGATGCTTTTAAGGGGTGTAAAAATCTTTATATGCTTGGATTAAAAGCAAATCAAATTAAAGAGTTTTCAGAAAATATTCTACCTTTGAGTATCTCTTGGTTAATTTTAACTGATAATCAAATAGAAAAACTTCCTGAGTCTATAGGTGATTTGATAAAACTTCAGAAATTTCCTTTAGCTGGTAATAAATTAACATCTTTACCTCTTACTATGAAAAATTGTAAAAATTTAGAGTTGTTACGATTATCTGCAAATAATTTAAAAGAGATACCCAAATGGCTTTATACTCTACCAAAAATCTCTTGGCTTGCATTTTCTGGAAATGATTGTTCTTTAAGAAAAAAAGCTCAATTGGATGATTCTTCTATGGATACATTAGAGTTGAGTGAAAAGCTAGGAGAGGGTGCTTCTGGATTGATTTATAAAGCATTTTGTAAAAATCTAAAGAAAGATGTCGCAGTAAAGCTTTTCAAAGGTGCAGTTACTAGTGATGGGTATGCTATAGATGAGATGAATACATATATGTCTATAGGAAAACATAATAATCTTATTAATGTTATTTCTAAAATAGAAGAGGAAAAGCATCTTGGTTTAGTGCTTGCTCTTATCCCTAAAACGTATAAAAATTTAGGATTTCCTCCTACTTTTGATACTTGTACTAGAGATATTTTTTCTCATGAATATACTATATCGAGTGAAGATATCTATAAAATTGCTACGGATATTTTATCTGTTTCTATTCATTTACATGAAAGAAATATCATGCACGGAGATCTTTATGCGCATAATATTTTAATAAACGAGTATAGTCATTGTTATTTAGGTGATTTTGGTGCGAGTAGTTTTTATGATGATGAGAAGTTTGAAAAAATAGAGGTACGAGCGTATGGTTGTTTAATAGATGATTTATTAAATATTTGTAGTAATAAAGAGCATGAATATTTTAAAAAACTAGTAAATATATCTGAAATATGTCTCGAAGAAGATGTAAACAAAAGACCATTTTTTAGTGAAATAGATTTAACAAAAGAGATAGTATGTTTAAAAAACTGATATTTGTAGGTTTATGTATTGTGAATCTTAATGGTTCCGAATATATAAATTTTGGAAAATTTGCAGATGATTCCTCACTTTTTTTAGAAAAGGATATAACAAAACTCAGTGAAAAGTTTTTGGGTACAAAATATGTTTCAAATACTCTTTCTAATAGTGAGATAAATACTTCAAAAGAAAATTTGATTATCAATTTTGATGCTTTGGATTGTTTTACATTTATAGATACTTTTGAAGCATTGAAAAGTGCTGGAAATAAAGAAGAATTTAAAAAAAATTTGATAAAAATGCGTTACAAAGATGGTGATATATCCTATCATAAGAGAAATCATTTTTTTAGTGATTGGATTGTATTTAATGATATGATTGATATAACTTGTAGTTTAGGAAAATGTGAAAAAGCAGTAAAATATTTAAATGATAATGAGAAATATCTCAAAGATATAGCGACAGTAAAAAGAGAGATATCGTATATAAAATCAACAAATATAGATACAACACTCTTACAAGATGGTGACTATATAGGAATGTACACAAATAAAGATGCTCTAGATGTTACTCATACTGGTATTATCATCAAAAAAGAAGATGGAATATTTATAAGACATGCTAGTTCTTTAAAAAAGAAGATTATAGATTCCGAATTATTCGATTATACTAAAAATAAACTAGGTATCCTAATATATAGGAAAGCTAGTTAAATCCTCCAAATAAAGAAAGTGCAATGGGAATATAGATTATAGATACTATTGTGCTTAATAGTACAGTAAAGCTCGCTTTTTCTGGTTTTGCATTTAACAGTACTGCTAAAGTTACTGTATTTCCTGCTAAGGGTACAATAGAAAATAAAAACATAACTTTGTATAAATCTTCATTGAGAAACATAAAAATTGTTTTATCTAGATATATGGCTCCTAAAATAGCTAAAGGCCAAAAAATAAATTTGAGTATAAATAAAATAGAGATAAATTTAATATCTAAATCATTCCCTTTTTTTAGTTGTAGCCCAATAAGCCCCATACCCATAAGCATCATTCCCAAAATCCCATAAGCCCCTTTGAATTGCGCCGTATAGCTACTTAATTCTTCAGGAATACCAACACCCATTAAATTAAAAATTATTCCTATAATAAAAGCATAAATAAGAGGTAAACGCATGATTTTTTGTAACGACTGTTTTACTGTAAAGTTCCCTTTTGCTGTAACATAAAAACCTGTGGTACTTTCATATAATAACGACGATAAGACAACAAAAATATAGATATCAGCAAGATATGGTGGGAAAAATATAACTGCAAGTGGTATCCCAAAATAGCCAGTATTTCCAGTAGCTCCACTAAATGCTAAGATATTTCCCGTAGGGTCATTCCATGAGTTGTTGTAAAAGTATAGTAATAAAAATGCAATAACAGATGAAAAAATATAGAAAAATATAGGTAAAAAAACGATTGCAAAATCAATTTTTACACTTATCGTTGCAGAAAATACAACTATGGGTCCTAGAATATATATAAGTAAGTTTGCAACGCCTTCTCTAGTAACTTGTAGGTACTTTGTAGCAATATATCCCAATAATATATTTACATATAAAGGAAAAATTTTGAGTAATAATATAAAAAATAATGACATGTTTTTCTCTTTTTATTAGATGATTTTTATTTAATTATAGCAAAGTAGTAGCAAATAAGCAAAATAAAAAAGATATTTGATTACAATATAATATGATAAATAAAATAATAATGATGATATTTGTAGTTATAAGTTTTTCAAATGCTGGTGTTCAAGAAGTTAGAATAGGTAGTATTGATAGTTATTATGCTAACTCTATAACAAAAAATGAATTAAGAGAAATTTTAAGAGATATTGAAAATACATTTGAATCACAATTGGGGTTTGATGTATTTAATTATGCTGTAGATGGTAAACCTATAGATATTGTTTATGTAGCTCCTTTAAAACTTGAAAAACAAATTACAAGTAAACAAAAAAAACTCCAAAGAAAAAAAGAAAAATTAGAAGACTTAAAAAGGTTTTTACCTGAAGAACAAAAAAAAATAGAGGAATATCAACAAAGCCTTGAAAAATTTGCTACCTATATCAATGAGATGACAAAGTCATTAAATCGATATATTAAAGATGCAAATAAACGTAGAGATTTTACAAGTACTGAATATAAAAATGTACAAAAATATGTAAAAAGTAAACAAAATAGAATTGATCGTGAAGTTAAAAATCTACGAAAAGAAAGAAGAGTACTTCGAAGGAAACTAGATAAATATAATAAAAAAATATTTTCTATGAATAATTTAGTACGTGAACACAACTTTTTGAGTAATCAAATCAATAGAATGAGTAGAAGTATAAAAAAAGTTAAAGGACGAGCTTTTGGTTTAAAAGAGGTGAGTTTAAAAACATATTATAAAGATGGTCAAAAGATAAAAGAAAAAAGTGTAAAAAATAGTATGACTAAAATAGAACTTTATGGTTTTGAAAGTAAAAAGCAATTAAAAGCAGTGCTAGCTCACGAGATAGCACACTTAGTTGGTATTCCACATATAAATGCAAAAAATGCTTTGATGCATCCTATTTTACAAGATAATCAAATAGAAAACCTTTCTTTAACAAAATCAGATATTAGAAATTTCAAGAGAAATTTCTAAGGAAAAGTAAGGTTTTACTTTTCGTCTCCTGAAGTTCTTTCTCCATGATAAGTGATGATACCTCTTGTATGATTTGAAACTTGACTCCATCCCATATCTAGCATAACTCTTTGACAATAAGCACTTCTACTTCCAGTATAACAGTATAAAATAGTCGATTTTTCTTTTTGATTTTCTATACTCTTTAGTGAATTATAAAATGATGTTGTTGGGATAAGATAATCTGTACCTACTATTCTATTTTGATTCCATTCCATCCACTCTCTTACATCTACTAAATTAAAATCGATCATTTTTAATGTACGAGCTTCTAAAAGAGCAATGAGTTCATCGTGACTTATTTCTGCTTGTTCTAAGATACTCTTACATGCTTCTACAGTCAATCCACTTGAATGAGCTGGTAATTCATCTTTTTCTACTACTGTAATAGAGTTTTCTTTTGCATACTCAGGCGTACAGAAAAGTCCACAGTGACATTTTCCTGTTTGGGGTATCTCTTTTTCGATTGCTGGAGTACAAGGACAAATTCTATTATCTGAAGATAACTGTTCCTCTTTTGTTTCTCCAACAACCATAAAACAGGGACAAAATTTTGTATCATAGATTGTTTGATTTCTAGTAAGCCCTAGTATTGTACTCGTGTTTACTTCATCTATTGGATTGAAAACTAGATTTCTACTGCTGCATACTTCATTTGCGAACTCTTGCGTATGTTGTAATTCCTCTTGGAACTCTTGTGATTGTGTGTCTATTTTAATCATTTGTAATAAGCCTAAATTTTTTTTGTAATAGTAGAGTATTTTAGTTAAGATTAACTTAATTTGAATCGTTAATTATTAGATAAAGGGGAAGTGTATTATAATATCTTATGAATATTCTTGAACATATTTATGAAATAAATTTTGACAAAATAAACTTTCATGAAAGAAAAATAACAATTAATTATAAAGATACAATTATAAAAGGTCCTCCAAAAAGTGGAAAAAGTTACCTTATATATGACTATCTCTCACATTACACAAGTGAACAGTATTTGTATATAGATTTTTTGGACTATAAAAATGAAGCGAGTATAATCTCAAAATACTTGGAAGATTTTATAGCTAAACATAAAATAGAAGTGCTTGTATTAGAAAATTTTAATTTTGAAATAAAATTGCCTGAAAATATAAATAGCACAATTATCTCAACCGTAAAAGATACTATTTTAGATGGCTTTGAAACTATTTACGTGGAGGGATTAGATTTTGAAGAGTATTTGCTTTTTGATACAAAACATCAAAGCTCATCAAATAGTTTTAACAGTTTTCTAAAATTTGGAAATTTTCCTGAAATTATAGAGTATCCTGAGAATAAAAAAGCAATAAGAAATTATGAGATATCTAAGTTGTATTGTCAAGATGTTACAGAATTAAAAATTTTACTTTTACTTATAAAAAATGCAGGTGAAAAAAAATCTATTTTTCAACTTTTTAATAGTTTGAAAAAAGAGATAAAAATATCAAAAGATAGATTTTATAAAACTTGTACACAATTTGAAGAAAATAAAGTGATTTATTTTTGTGAAAAATTCCAACAACCAAAGTCTGTCAAAAAGATTTTTGTACATAATCACTCCTTATTGGATATTGTTTCTTATAAAAAAAACTTCAATAATCTTTTTAAAAATATGGTTTATCTAGAACTAAATAAAAGATATACAAATCTTTACTATTTGGATAATATTGATTTTTATCTGTCTAATGAAAATGAGATAGTATTAGCAATACCTTTTTTCAATAATCTAATTTCTGCAAATGTTATATCAAAAATACTACCTAGCATAGATACTTATAATATATCATTTGTTACTATTGTAACAGTAAGTAGTGAAGAAACAATATTTATAGGGGAAATTGAAGCTCAAATTATCTCATTTAGTAGTTGGGCTGTATCTTTATAATGTAATAATTTATCTTTTAATGTTGAATAGAAAAACATCATAGTATAATTTAATAAATAGGAAATAGAAAGAGTAACATGGAAAAGAATATGGATAATCAAATAATAGATTTTAGAGATAAAATTGATGAAAGAAGTATTAAAATACTGAAGAGTACTATTATCGCTAAAGTAAAAGAGTTTAGGGTTCGAAATATTTTAGTATCTTTAAAATATTTTGAAAGTATAGATAATCCAAAAATCATGATACTTTTTATTAAAGAATTAGAAACAATGGCAATTAAGATGAAAATCTCAATTGATTTTATTGATTATTCTGAAGAGTTATTTGCTGTATTAAAGACATTTACTTTAAACACAGGCATTCAACTTTTTAAAAACATAGATGTTGCAACACTTTTTATAAAAGTAGGTGCATTTAAAGAGGAAACAAAAGTTTTAGTATTTGATCCTAATGATGAAAATGGGAAAAAACTTTATTTTGATTTGTGTAAATATGGATATACGATAGATAGAGCACATAGCATGCAAGAGTTTTTAACTGGAATAAATTCAGAATCATACGAGATAGTTGTTTCTAGAACATTTTTAAATAAGCGTGTCGAAAAAATAACTGCTGCTAAAAGTACTCTGTCTTTATCTAAAAAACTTATTATGAATCTTCCTGTATTTATGAATAAATCAGCTGAAACATTGAAGTCTTTTACGGGATTAGAAACTGAAAAGATTGCTCATAGTATAAAAGATTTTGATTTGAGTATTGATGAAAAAAGTATTAGTGCGGTTATGCCATTTAAGGGAGATTTAGAAGGCTACTTTACTTTAGTATTCCCAAGGGGTGTAGCGATAGTTGCACTTGAAGCATTACTGGGAGAAACAATTAGACCTGATGACACAGCTACTTTAAAAGATGGAGTAGGGGAGTTTTGTAATATTATCACGGGTGCAACTAAAACAGAATTTGATTCAAAAGGTATTAAAGTTGTATTTGAATTACCTCAAACATATACTTCGTTAACTGAAACACAAAAGCGTATTGGTACGAACAATGGTGTTTGGATGGATATGCAACTCTCAGAAAAACTTTTTTATATGTTTGTTACAAAATAAAAGCCGTTTATAATAGGCTTTTATAAAACTTTCTCTATATCTTGTTTGAGTGAAAGTGGTTTTGTCGTAGGTGCGTATCTATTTATCACTTCCCCTTTTTTGTTTACCAAAAACTTTGTAAAATTCCATTTTATATTTTTACTTCCAAATATACCTGTTTGTTGCTCTTTTAAATAGGTAAATAATGGACTTTCATTTTCACCATTTACTTCAATTTTTGAGAACATATCAAACTGTACATTGTAAGTTAATGAACAAAAACTTTTTATCTCTTCTTCATCTCCTGGTTCTTGATTTGAAAATTCATTTGAAGGAAAACCCAAAACCATAAAGTTTTTATCTTTATATGTTTCAAATAACTCTTCTAGTCCTTCGTATTGAGAAGTAAAACCACATTTACTAGCTACATTTACTATTAATAAAGTTTTATCTTTATATTGAGACATCGAAATGTTATTTCCATTAATATCTTTTATATTAAAATCATAAATATTCATCATTAAATCCTTTTTTTAGCATAAATATATGCCCATGCTATTAGTACTAATTGAATTGGTAGTCTTATTAGTAAAGATGTTTCAGTCATGTCTGGAAAGTCTTGATAATTTAGGTACATATTAACATTAGCAGGGAAAATAACTATAAATAAGATAACTATCCCTATAGCTGCTTGTCTTGTCATTTTTGGTATAATTAACAATATACCCAATAGTATTTCTATTATACCACTTATATATACAATTGCTTTATGAAATGGTAGATAGTCTGGCATTCCATTGACATAAAATCCTGTCATTTTAAAATGCGCAATTCCTCCAATAATTAATAGTAGTGATAATAAGTATTTAAATACTTCAAATAACACTTTTTTCATTTTATTCCTTTTGTTTTTATTTCGAATAATATATAACATGTACTTAAATACACCTTACGATACTTTAGTAATGTAAGGTATAAAAAAGTTAACAAAGTAAACTATTAATATTTAGATATAAAAAGGAAAATTATGAAGTTAATGTTTTAAAGAGATAGGTATAAACTATGAGGTTATGTTTTTATAGTAAAGTAAAAAAGGTTATTGTCTCAGTACTTCAAAAGATGCCCTTAGTAATTTTTGTAAATCAAGAGGATTAATCTCTATATCAAGTCCTCTTTTCCCACCACTGATAAATATCGTATCAAATTCTTGTGCAGATGAGTCTATAACTGTTTTGAGTAACTTCTTTTGTCCCAATGGACTTACCCCACCTAAAATATATCCTGTACTTCTTTCTACATCAATTTGTTTTGCCATGGAGCATTTTTTACTTTTGAGTGCTTTTGCCATTTGTTTCATATTTAACATATCACATACGGGAATAACCCCAACAGCTAAAGTATCATCTGCTAAAGAAACTACAAGTGTTTTAAATACTCTTTTCTCCTCAACACCAAGTTTTTTGGATGCTTCTAGCCCATATGATTGTACTGATGTATCGTGAGTGTATTCATGTACTGAGTATTTGATTTTATGTTTTTTTGCTAGGTTTATTGCTGGTGTCATTTGTTTTGCCTATTTAATATTATTGAATAATACTATCTACTATTCCTAATATTTGATTGATGGTTTTTTGATTTGCTTTTTCTATAAATTTTATATTTCTTGAATTATAATCGATTGATTTCATTTGTTCTGCCATGATATAACCAGTGATATTTTCACTTTCACATTTTACATGAAATGGAAAATCTCTCTTTGTATTAGTAATAGGACAGGCAAAAGCAAGTCCTAGGTGCTGGTTAAATGTTTTATTACTAACAATTATCGCAGGTCTTCGTCCTTTTTGTTCATGACCACTTTGTGGATCAAAACTCAAAGCTACGATGTCTCCTTGTTCTGGTATATATTTTACCATTCTTCTTTACCAATTATATTATCAAATTCTTCATAAGATTTATAATCAGAAGGTAATTTATTTACAAGTTCATTAATATCATACTTTTGTCTTGCTTCTTTAATTGGCTCTATTACTATTTTGTGGTCTTTAACTAATATACTCATTTTATCACCAATAGACAAATGTAATTCTTTCATTATATCTTTTGGAAACCTCAAACCTTGCGAATTTCCCCAACTCGAAATAGTAGCTGTCATGATGTAATCCTTTATGTATATCCAAAGTATATCATATAGTATTTACAATGTCAATTATTTAATGGAGGTTTATTTTGAGGACTAACGGCTGTCGTGAGCGATAATTTTCCGTTAGGTAAATTATTCGTTCCTCGTACTTGTTATGTTTAATGATTCAGCTCAAGGAGCGACACTATTAAATTCATCAAATATCATTAGATGTAATCTGTTTGGTGATAAAAGAGCTAAGTTCAATTCGTTGTTAATACCAAACTCTATATAGGTTTGAAAGTCAGCAGCACTTGTGATTCTTTTTCCTAGAATCAGGCTTTTAGCTTCTTCAAAGCTAATTATTTCATTTTCAACCCCTTTAGTACATTCAGGAATACCTTTATTTTCTCTAAACTCAGTATTGTCAATACCAAACCTTACACCCTCATATGAATATTCTAGTATATGTCCACCACTAAGACTTAGAGTAATTGTTGATTGATTACAACTTATTGATTCTATTTTTTTGTCGAAGACACTGGATACTAATTCTGAAAAATTAGAATTCCAGTCTAGATCTGTGAATTTATATCGAGATGAGATATCAGCATCAATTATACCTTCAAAATCAGATGTTATTGAATAGCAGAAGTCAAATAGGTTTGGTTCATTAAGTAAATCATCTATTGGAAATTCTAACCTCTTTAACAAAGCAGTACAAAACCTCTTAAACATGGAAGTAATATGTTCTTTCTCAAAGGATATTTTAGCCCCTTTAATAGGTGGTATTAATCCAATATTGTCGGATGAAGCCCATGCTTCACAACCAGATGTAAAGCCGCTGGATGAGATAACTAAACCTATATACTTAGAATCTAAAGAATGTTTGTTCATTGTATTTATTACCGAACACCATTCTTGAACATGAGAAGGTTCTGCTTTAGATTGGGAAAACTCCTTACAGCTAACTAATAAATTAATGTTTAAATTTCCATCTAGGTTAATACTTAATACATCCACTTCTTTTTTAGGAGGTCCAGAAAATGATACGGTGCTATATGCTGACTTATTTTCAATATGTATTACTTTATTATGTTCATTTTTTATATTTTTATTGCCAAATATATCTACAGCAATATTGTATATTATTTCCTCAAATTCATTTTTAAACTTCATTAATACACCTTTTCCCCTGATTCAAGAATCATTCCTTTTTTTATTTTATCTGCTCTTATCTTTATTATATAATCATCTTTTTTAACTCTAAATATAGTATCTGCTGCGTATGAAGCTACTTTAGAACCGATTTGTAGTCTAATTACAGATGTACCAAATCTAGTTCTTTTTATCTGATTTACTTTTTTGGGAACTAAATATCCATTAGGCGTAACATCTAAAGTAAATATGTCTAAATCGGCAGTGTATAAGACCACACCTATCTCATCATTTACTAACACCCTTTTTGTATCATTTTTATACTTATTTAAAAGGATATCTATATCTATTTCTTCACCATTACTGTTTATTAAAACTAAGCTATCTTTTAAAAATCCCATTATTATTTTGGTTCCTTTATTTTTCTTTTAACTTTATTCAAAATATCGGATTTTTCTTGTTCTGTTAGTAACTCAATTGGACATGCTTTGCTTCCTTGAACGGGTAAGAGTTTAGGTTTACCATTTTCTTCAGCACCAATAATGTATCCAGGATCACCACTAACCACTAATAATTTTATTATTGATTCACATTGAGGGCAGATTATCTGTTTTTCTTGAAAAGGCGACATTATTGTAATTGTACCTCCGCAATTGCATTTTAAAGTAAATAACTTAGTATCAGTGATTGCATCTTCTGCAATAAATGTATACAATGTATGATTCATAAATCTCCTTGTTTATATAGCATATGATTTGGAACATAACTACTTATTAATAAATATTATAGTTATATAACACTTAAATTTCTTACAAGATAATCAAATATGAAGTTCAACATAATATTTTCATATGTATAAAATCTTATATGTTATTATAAGTACTATATAATGTTAAAAATAACAGCTTTTAAGTAAATATTTATTTTTGAAAAGTAGAATGATTTTAAAAAGCCCAAAAATGCTATAATCCAAAAAATATAATAAACTATAAAAGAGAACAGTATGAGAGAAAATTATCATCAAAATTTATGTGGTATAGATGAAGCAGGACGTGGGCCATTTGCAGGTCCGTTGAGTGTAGCTGGAGTTGTTTTAAAAAATGATATAAAAGAGTTAGATGACTCTAAAAAACTAACTGAGAAAAAAAGAGAAAAACTTTTTGATATCATAAAAGAAAATAGTTTTTATCATATAGTATTTACAAGTGCAAAAGAGATAGATGAACTAGGACTTAGTCTTTGTTTACAAAACTCTATAAAAGAGATAATGCAAAACATAAAAGCACAACAGTATCTAATGGATGGAAATACCTCTTTTGGTATAGAAAACTTGGATTTCTTAATAAAAGCAGATGCGAGTATACAAGAGGTGAGTGCTGCATCTATATTGGCAAAAGTGAGTCGAGATAGATATATGTGTGAAATAGCAAAAGAGTATCCAGAGTATAGTTTTGAAAAACACAAGGGATATGGAACAAAAGTACATACAGATGCAATAATAGAGCATGGGTACTGTGATATACATAGAAGAACATTTAAGATAAAAAAGCTTGAAGGTTTAAATATATCTTGATATAATTGCGAATATATAAGGAAATGATGTTGGCAAAGAAAGAGAAAAAGAAAACCGCAGTAAGAGAGTTTTTAAATAAAAAAGCTTTTCATGATTACATAATAGAAGATATATTTGAAGTTGGTATTGTATTACACGGCAGTGAAGTAAAAGCAATACGAGCAGGACGAATGAACTTTAAAGAGTCATTTGTACGAATTATCAAAAATGAAGTGTTTATATTAAATATGAATATTTCCCATTTAGATACTACTCATGTTTCCTATCGTCCAGAAGAAGGTCGTGATAGAAAACTTTTGATGCACCGTAAACAGATCAATAAACTTTTTGAAAAAGTAACTAAAGATGGATATACAATAGTAGCTACAAAAATGTATTTTAATGATAAAAATATGTTCAAGGTCAATATTGGTATTGCTAAGGGTAAAAAAGATTATGATAAAAGAGAAGATTTAAAAGCAAAAAGTATGAAAAGAGACACTCAAAGAATACTTAAAGAATACAATAGATAGACATAAGGTAGTAGATGAACGAACAGAATAATAAAAAACTAAAATTTGGTATAGTAGGACTTGGGCTTATGGGTGGCTCATTTGCTAAAGTTGTAAAAAAATATAACTTATCAAGTAGTGTAGTTGGATATGACCATAATAAAGAACACCAAAAACAAGCGCTAGAATTAAATCTAGTAGAAAGAATAGTTGATATAGAAGAGTTACTTAGTTGTGATGTGATTGTTTTATGTATCCCTGTTAATGCTATTATTAAATTTATGCCTACACTTGAGGGTATATCTGAAAATACTACTGTGATGGATTTTGGTAGTACAAAAAAACTTATAGTAGATAATATCCCTAATAGTATACGAAAAAACTATATTCCAGCACATCCTATGACAGGAACAGAAAAATTTGGTCCTAGTGCTGCTATTGATGGATTGTATGAAGGTAAAACTATAGTGTTATGTGATTTAGATATCTGTGATGTTTTACATAAACAAAGGGCATTGGATATGTTTAATGCAATTGCAATGAGAATAGTAGAGATGGATTCTTCTACACATGATATACATGCTTGTTATATCTCTCACTTACCACATGCTATATCTTATGGACTTGCAAATACAGTTATGTCTCATGAAGACCCTGAAAATATTATCACACTAGCTGCTGGTGGATTTAAAGATATGAGTAGAATTGCACAATCATCTTCTTTGATGTGGACAGATATTTTTAAGCAAAATAGAGAAAATTTATTGAAATCATTATATATCTATGAAGATCATATGCGTAATATGCGGACTATGCTTGAAGAGGAAGATTATGAAAGCATAAGTGCTTGGATGGATAAAGCAAATAGTTTACACGATATACTCTAAGTTTATCTAAATGAAAAAATCCATTGTTTTATTGGAATTAATAATAAGCTTATTATTATTTTCAATCATTGCAGTGGTATCATCTAAGATGATGTATACATTAGTAAAAACTAATACTTCTGATTTATTTATCACTGAAAATAATTTAATTTTAGAAACGACACGACTCTTTTTAATAAAACAAAATACTTTAAGTGATGTTGAATTTCGAGATGCTAAGTTGTATTTTCAAAACTATCTATTATTAAAAAATGTATCACATTATAGTTCTCGTCCATATGATGGTATTGTAACTATTAATATATGCGTACATGATAATAAAATATGTCAAACATGGAAAATAAAAACGTGAAAAAATCTTTTGTGTTGCTAACGACTATTTTGTTAGTTGTGTTATTTAGTTTTTTGAGCATAGCTATTGTAGAAAAAGATTTATTTCGAACAAATATGAATAGATTAAAATATCTTCATCTTCAAGCCAATATTCATATTGATACGATAAATACTTTTGTAAAAACACATAATAATTTTGAGATATTAGAGTATCAAAATAATTGGAATGATACTCGGTTTTCTATAAATATAGTAAATGATGAAAAGAATAGTTCCGTATATTATACGAGTATAGAAACTGTTAATAATAGCCATATAAGATTAAGTCAAAAGATAATAAAATAGCAAATAAACTACTAAAGGGATAGCATGGAAAGATTATACGCACCTTGGCGAACACAATACGTAACTACAGATAAAACAAAAAAAATAGAAGGGTGTGTTTTTTGTCATGCAGTAAATACTTTAGATGATGATGAAAATTTAGGTATTTTACATCGGGATGAAGAGTTTTTTATAGTGATGAATAAATATCCTTATAGTCCAGGGCATTTTATGATTATCCCTAATGTTCATACTTCAAATCTTGAAGATTTAGATCCGCAAACTTTTGCAAAAATGTCTTTATTTGCACAAAAAGGTGTAAAGATGTTAAAAGAGATACTAAATGCACAAGGGGTAAATATAGGTATGAATCTTGGTAAAGCAGCAGGCGCTGGAATTGCTGAACACATACATATGCATTTAGTTCCTAGATGGAAAGGTGATACAAATTTTATCACAACTATTGGTGATACACGAGTATATAGCAGTGAAATGGAAGAAATATATAAAAAGTTGAAAAATGTCGCAGCAGATTACTTTAGATAATCATACTTTCACTCTTATTCATAGAACTAACAAAAAGATTAAAAGAATAAGTTTAGCACTAGAAAATAAAAATGAAATTATCGTTAAAACACCACTAAAGTTTAAATCACATATGATTAAAGAGATTGTGTATGAATATAAAGAGTGGATATTAAAAGCTATTCAAAAAGTTCCATCAAAAAATAGCTTTGATTTTGTAAGTGGGGGAGTGATACCTTTTTTAGGAAAAAGCTACCCTATGAATTTAATTGTAAACGAAAAAATGAAAAATGTAAAATTTTCATTAAATGATGAGGTATTTACTGTCCAATACAATGATACTTGCTCTTCTTATGAAGATTTTGTAGAGGGTTTAAAACTATTCTATAAATTTAATGCTGAAAAAATAATCGATCCTATCTTTGATGAGTGGACATATAAAACACAATTTTTCCCAAATAAAATAGGGTATCGATATGCAAAAGGAAGATGGGGAAGCTGTAATCATATAAATAACATATCAATCAATTACAAATTATTGCAGTTTGAAAAAAAAGCTATCGAGTATGTTGTATTACATGAATTATGCCATATAGCAGAAAAAAATCATTCTAAAAAGTTTTGGGACTTGGTAGCATTTTATATGCCAGAGTATAAAAAAGTTGAGGCTACTTTAAAGAGTAAACTGTTCTAAATTAGGTATTTGTAACAGTTCCTCTTGTATCTCTTCTTCTAAACTTACTAACTCTTGTGATTTTCGTAAGTAAGCCAATAAAAGTTCCGCTGTACTGAGGTTTTTTTCAGTTGTCAAAAACTTTTTAAGACCATCTCTTAAGTGATTGTTAGGATCTCTTCCTATATCAATAGTATAGGCTTCATTATTGATATGAAAAGTAATATTTTTATTCAACGCTTATCCTCACTTTTGAGTTTGTTATTTATAGTAAGGATTAGGTCTTCACTATTTCGAGTGAAAATATCGTTCTTATCTTTTAGATTTTCTAATTCAATTTTTAATCTTCTATTTTCGTCTATTAAAAACTGGAAGTCTTTTGAAATCTGATTAATTTTGTTTTTTAGTATATCTATAGTATTCATAATCCTATTTTAGCGAAATTTTACTGAAGTGAACTTCATAAAATCAGAGTTTTCTATTAAAACTGTATCCATCCATAAATCGAAATGCGATTAAATTTTCTAGTATAGCAAATAATATGATGAAGTTTATAAAGGAACTTCCCCCATAACTAAATAAAGGCAAGGGCAAACCAACAACTGGAGCAAATCCAATTACCATTAAAATATTGACACTCATATTTAAAAATAAGAGTAATCCTAATCCGGAAGCAAAAACACTAATCATATAATCTTTTTGAAAATGATTATGTAGAAGTAGTAAATGGATAATAAGTAAGAGATATAAAAATATCAATCCAACAGAACCTATGAAACCATATCTTTCTACAAATGATGCAAAAATAAAATCACTTGTAGCAATTGGTAAAAACTTTAGGTTTGTTTGTGTAGCTTTCTCTTTATCTTTTCCAACAATTCCTCCTGAACCTATTGCAATTAGAGATTGTTTAACATGATAACTTGGCTCTTCACTAATAAAATCATGGATTCTTTTCTTTTGATAATCTTTAATCATATATGTATAAATAAGAGGTGAAGATATCCCTAAAATAAGAACAATACTCGCTATAATTTTCCAATGTACACCTATAAGAAAAAGTACTCCATATCCTACAAGAAGTAAAACCAATGCAGTTCCTAAGTCAGGTTCTTTTGCTATAAGTACAAAGGGCAATAATATATAAAATGAAAAATATGCAAAATCTTTTAAATTGTATCCCTCTTTTGGAGGAGGTTTATTTGATATTAAAAACCCAATCATCAATAAAAAAGCAGGTTTAAAAAGTTCTGAGGGTTGTATTGTCATATTTAAAAATGGCAACTCAAGCCATCTTGTAGCTCCAAGTTTTGTGACACCAAAAAACTCTACAAGTAAAAGTAGAAATATTCCAAACCAGTAAACAAAGGGTATGAATTGTTTTAAACTTCTAAAAGGTATAATAAAGACCACAATAAAAGCAAGAAGTGATAGAAAAAAATAGATTAATTGTTTATGTGCTAGTATTTCATTTGTTTCATAAATTAAAAAATGTGATAAAAAAGCTAATGGCAATACAAGAATGATTAATTCAAAATTAAAATGTGAAATTATACGCTTGTCAAAAAAATATACCATGAAAGAATGATACCCAAATATGAATAATAAAAAGTTTACAGCAGATAAAGAGATACGACTCGATATATTTTTATCGGAAAAATTAGATGAAACAAGAAATCAAATAGATCACCTTATTACAAAAGGTTTTGTAACAGTAGAAAATAAGAAAAAAGCAAAAAGTGGATTAAAACTTCAAATTGGTCAAAATGTTTCTGTAACATTACCGGAGATGGTAAAAGAGGAAGCTTTAGAGGTGGATTTTGAAATTGAAGTAGTATATGAAGATAATGACTTTATGGTAATTAATAAACCTTCAGGTGTTATTGTTCATGGTGCTCCATCAGTAAAAGAAGCTACGTTAGTAGATTGGTTAAAGAAGAAAAATATCTCATTGTCAACAATAAGTGGTGAAGAGAGACATGGAATAGTTCATAGAATCGATAAAGGTACGAGTGGTTTATTGTGTATTGCAAAAACAAATGAAGCACATGTGGCACTTTCTAAACAATTAGAAGATAAAACAATGGGTAGATATTATGTTGCTCTGACAGATTTGCCATTAAAGGATGATTTAACAGTAAATGCTGCAATTGGAAGAAATCCATCAAATAGATTAAAGATGGGACTCGTTTCATCAGGAAAAAGTGCTCGAACATCTTTTGTAAAATTATCTTTAAGTAAAAATGAAAATTTTGAATTGATTGCAGCAAAATTATATACGGGAAGAACTCACCAAATACGTGTACATTTAGAATCGTTACAAAGACATATACTAGGGGATACATTATATGGTTTTAAGGGGAATGTAGATAAGATAAAGAGAGTTTATTTACATGCTTACAGTTTATATCTTAAACATCCAATAACTGGTGATGATATGAATTTTAATGTTTCATTACCAAAAGATATGGAAGATTTTTATAAAAGCAATTTTAATGAGGAAGATTACAATGAAAAAATCAATAACGAGTATATTATCAGTAGGTTTGATAGTATTAATTAGTGGTTGTCAAAAAGATATAAATACACCCATAAAACCAAAAATAGATGAAAGCTTACCTATGGTTGAGTCTTCATCTATTAAGCATATTCCAGATATCACAGCAATTGCTTTAGAGTGGAAAAAAATTGATATACCTAGAGCTTCAGGATATTATATCATTCGAGCAAATATGCAAACAGATGGTAAATTCAAAAGAGTAGCTACGATAGACAATAAACTAGCTACACATTATTTAGATAGAGATTTAAAAGCAAATAGTAAATATGGTTATAAAATATCATTAACTACAAAACAAGGTTTTGAATCAAGATCTAGTGATACAGTAATAGTATCAACACTTCCTAATTTTGAATCAGTTAGTTTAATCGAATCTATTAGTGATTTACCAAGACAAATAAAAGTTCTTTGGAGACCACATTCAAGTGCAAGAGTTGCAAAATATATCATTGAAAGAACATCTCCTACTCAAGCAAAATGGCAAAAAATTGCAACTATTGATAATAGGTTAAATGCAGAATATATTGATCTAGGTTTAGATGACAATGAAATTTTTATGTACAGAATTAAAGCAGTAACATTTGATGGCATAGTATCAAAATTTAGTCAAGTTACAAGTGCTACAACAAAACCACTTCCTGGTCAAATTAAAGAACTAGAAGTTACAACAGATTTACCTAAAAAGATACAATTATCATGGGGAAAATCAGAAACAAAAGATGTAGTAGCTTACAATATATATCGATCATCAAGCGCAAATGGTAGTTATACTAAAATATCAACAGCTCCTGTAGCGCACAATAGATTTGATGATATTATTAGCGATGATGGTCAGATTTATTTTTATAAAATCACTACAGTTGATAGAGATCAATTGGAAAGCAGAAAGAAAGAACTTGTACCAGTTATGGGGTCAACTTTATCTAAACCTAAAATGCCACAAATTACTCTAGCTATGATTGAGGGTAATAAAATGATTTTAAACTGGATTGCTACAGATGACAGAACAGTTTCATACAATATTTATAAAATATCTAAAGAAAATTGGGCTACATCAAATGAGATACAAATTCCAAATGTAACAGGTCTTAGATTTGAAGATCCAGATGTTGTAAGAGGTGTTGAATATGGATACAAACTACAAGCTGTGGACAAACATGGACTACTTTCGGAAACAACAGATAAAAGCACATTAATGCTGCCAAAAATAATAGTAAAAGGTCAAGATAAATAATGCCGCACATCTTACTCGAACCACACAAAAATATAGATATAGAAAAAAGTGAAAAATTTAATTTTATAGCAACAGGAAAGTATGATCAAAAAATCTGTGCAAATTTTGAGGAGAAAGAGTTTTTATTAACAAAAGTTAAAAAAAATGATAACTATTTAATCAAGCTTGATAATGCAACTAGACTAACTCCTGTTAGTCTTATGAAAACAACATTAAATCAATATGCCGAAGAATCAAATGCAAAATTATTATTTACAAATACAAATTCTATTCATACAAAAATGAAAACAGAAGAGACTTATATCAAAGATATTGAGTATTTTGCAAATGAGTTTAAAACAGATAAGGAGATTTGGGTAGAGGTTGGTTTTGGAAGTGGCGTGCACTTACTTCATCAAGCACTTAAAAATCCAGATAAATTGATTATAGGTTTAGAGATACACTATCCATCTATAGAGCAAGTTTTAAAACAATTAAAAATTCAAAATATTACTAATGTACTTATTGTTAATTATGATGCACGGTTATTTTTAGAATTCTTGGACTCAAATGCAGTTGGAAGAGTATTTGTACATTTCCCTGTACCTTGGGATAAAAAACCACATAGACGAGTTATGAGTATAGGATTTATTGAAGAGTGTATGCGTGTTTTAAAAGTAACAGGTACACTTGAGCTTAGAACTGACTCACCAAATTATTTTGAGTATTCAAGTTCTTTGCTCGATCACTTTAAAGAGTATCCTCATGAGATATTAAAAAATAAAGATTTAGATGTAACAAGTAAGTACGAAGCACGATGGAAACGTCAAGAAAAAGATATCTGGGATGTAACAATTAGTTCGATTAACGAGTCTTCTCCTGTTGAATTTAAAACAGATTTTTCCTTTGATGATACATATGATATTGAAAAAATCAAAACAAATTTACCAGAAAAAGCAATTGTAGATAAAGAGTATCTTATCAATTTTGAAGATTTTTATGATGTAGTTTCTACTTCTAAAGATCCAGGTTTATTGGTAAAAGTTACATTTGGTAGTTTTAATAGACCTGTGACAAAATATCTTTATGTTGAAAATGACAAAGCACGTTATTTTCAAGGTGAACCAATTCGAACAAAAATAAACCTTGAAGCACATCAAAAAATATTGGAGATTTTGCGATGATTTTAGCGAAAAACTTGACCCTTTCTTATGATAAAAGAAAAAATATTATTGAAAATGCTAACTTTCTTATAAAAGAAAGAGAGTTTATTTTTATAAGTGGTTCTAGTGGTTCTGGTAAATCTACTTTATTAAAATCATTTTATGGAGACCTATCAATTAATAATGGAAATCTTTTTGTGAATAAACATGATTTAACAAAAAAAGATGATTCTAAACTTTTATCATTAAGAAAAGATTTGGGAATAGTTTTTCAAGACTACAAATTAATACAAGATTATACAATAGAAGAAAATATTATGTTACCTTTAAAAGTGCATAATTATGCAGATGATGTTTCAAGGGCACAAGTAAAAAAACTCTTAAAACATGTTAAATTAAGCCATAAAATAGGAGCTTATCCAGCAGAATTAAGTGGTGGAGAACAGCAAAGAGTAGCAGTTGCAAGAGCATTAGCACACAATCCAAGTGTTATATTAGCAGATGAACCTACAGGAAACTTAGATGATTATTCTTCTGATATGATTTGGACATTATTAAAAAATGCAAATGAACATTTAGGTATTACTATAGTTGTTGTGACACATAGGATTCCTACTGATTTAGGGATAAAATACAGACGATTTAATATAGAAGAGGGTGTTGTTTATGAAGCTTCTTAAATCGTTTTTTTCTTTCTCTCTCCCTTTGGTAGTGATGTTATTTATGTTTTCGATTTATTTAATTGTTACAAAAGTAGTAAATAATTATAAAGAAAATATTATTAATGATTATGCAATAGTTATAATTACAAATACACCTTTCTCTTCTATTGATAGTTTAGCAGGAATAAAAGTAAAAGATATAGAACCTTTGAGTAGAGAAAAAATCATTAAAAATGTGCAACAAAATTTATCTGATACTTCTATAAGTTTATTGCAAAAAAAATTACCATATTTTTATAAAATATATTTAGCAGAATTTCCTACAACACTAAAACTTGAAAAAATACGAAAAGAGTTGATGACGATTTCAAATATAAAAAAAATTGAGACATTTTCAAATGACCATAATAAACTATATTCGTTATTAATTTTAGTGCAAAATATCATTTTTATTTTATTTGGTGCTGTTTTACTATTATCTATTTTATTGCTTTCTAAACAAATAAAAATTTGGTTTTTTGAACATAATGAAAGAATATCTATTATTCAATTGCACGGTGGTTCTTTACTTTATAGCTCAAAACCAATAATAAAAGTTATTTTAGGAAGTGCATTTTTCTCTAGTATTTTGGCAAGTTCTATGCTTGTTGTAGTGATTTCAAATATACATATGATAATAGAACCAGAAATAATGTCTTTGATTCCTACTGTGTTAAGTATGGAGATGGAAATAATGAAAATATTTGTATTGTCTGTTATTATCCCTTCTATAACATTTTTTGGTTTATTGGTAAAATATAAATTAAAATGAAAATCTTTTTTCTAGTATTATTCTCATTTAGTTGTTTATTTGGATCAATTAAAGAGATTGATCAAAAAATTATTAAAAATAAGCAAAATATTAATAATGTTAAAAATAAAAAAAGCACTATCAATAAAAATATAAAAAAACTAGGACAGACCATTAATAAAGAGGAAGATTCTTATAAAAAGGTAGTTTCTATTTTAAGATCTACAAACACAAAGTTACTTTTAAATAGAATCAAACTTTCTAATGCTTTAACAAAAGTAAAAAAACTTACTGCAAAATCTCAAAGACTATCAAAGATTAAAGATAAAATGGAAAAAGATGTAGTTGATTTTGTTGTGGAAAAATACTCTATGAGCATGGCTGTAGAACAGATTAATAAAAAAAGTATCAATGATGTCCTAAATAAGGAGGTTTATACACTTGCTTTTGACAATACACGTGAAGAGATTGTAAATCTTAATATAAGATATTTAAAAGTAAACAATTCTATTCGTGATAATGAAAAAAAGATTAAAAAACTCAATAAATATATAATAGAACAAAAAAATATTAAAAAAAGATATATAAGTTTAGAGAAGGTTCAAGAAAAAACATTAGAGTCATTAAAGTCTAAACATAAAAGATATCAAAATAATTTAAAAAAACTTATTAGTAAACAAAATAAAATAACTGATCTTTTAGGTAGTTTAAATATTTTAAAGAAAAAAGAGATCAAAGCAGAAGAGAGACGAATTAAAAAAGCAAAAGCACTTGCAAAAAAGAAAGAGTTAGAGAGAAAAAGAAAAGCAAAAAAATTAGCAGAAGCAAAAAGAAGATTAATCGCTAAAAAAACAAAAAAAACAAAAGCTTTAAAAATTAAAAAACGAGCTAGCTTAGATAAAAAAATAGATATTGAGGTGAAAAAAATAGGGTCATCTGCTAAAGGTGTTAAGATATCTAAGTACTATGGAAGTACAACAATATCTCCTTTAAAGTCATACACGATTACGAAACGTTTTGGTAAGTATTATGATGACGTTTATAAAATGGAGCTTTTTAACGAGTCTGTTGCTTTGAAAACTAAAAAACCTAATGCAAAAGTATATAGTGTATTTAAAGGTCAAGTTGTATATGCTAAAAAGAATTCTGGTCTTTTAGAAAATGTTGTTATTGTGAAACATAAAAATAACTTACATACGATATATTCTCATTTAGATAAGATATCACCTACGCTTAAAGCTGGAAAGTGGATACCTAAAGGTTATGTAGTAGGTCGTATAAATGATACTTTAGAGTTTCAAGCTACAAAAAATAGTAAATATATTGATCCATTAAAATTGATTAAAAAGAAAAAGTAACTAAATTTTTATTTGACCTGTAATCGCTTTTGATAAAGATAATATATCTACATTTTCTAAACTTACTCCTGTGGGAACACCTTGGGCTATTTTAGTAAAAGTGATGTTTTTATTTTTTAATCTATCTTCGATATACAATATAAATGCATCATTGGCTAAACTCGGAGTTACTGCAAATAAGATATGATTTACTTCCGATTTTTCGACTAATTTAAGTAAATCTGCAATTATTTGGTCTTCTAATGATTCTATAACAAAATATTTTCCACTAAATTGTTTTGACTCCTCGATAATAAAAATATCTTTTGCACTTTGTACAATACAAAGAGTTTTTTCATCTCTATCTTCATCCAAACATATCTCACATATCTCATTTTCACTCATAGCATAACACTTTGTACATTGTTTTATATCACGTACTGCAGTTTCTATACTATGGGCCAATTTCATCCCTATGTAGGTGTTTTCTGTAACTATATGATATGCTAATCTTATTGCTGATTTTTTACCAATAGTTGGAAGCATTTCAAATGATTCTACTAAGTCATAAAATTTTTCTAAACCTTTATTCATAAGAATTATTATAGCTAAGATTAGATAAAATCTATCATTAAATATTATACACATTAAAGGAAAAATATTGACTGATCTTTGTTATTATGAAATATTAGAAGTAGAAAGAAGTGCTGATAAGAGTACTATTAAAAAAGCATATAGAAAAATGGCGATGAAATATCATCCTGATAAAAATCCAGGAGATAGTGAAGCTGAAGAAAATTTTAAATCTGTAAATGAAGCATACCAAGTATTAAGTGATCAAGAAAAAAGATCAATATATGATAGACATGGAAAAGCTGGATTAGAAGGACATGGACAAGGTGGAGGATTCTCAAGAGGTGGAGGATTTGATGATTTAGGTTCAATTTTTGAAGAGATGTTTGGCGGAGGCGGTTTTGGCGGTGGACGTCGAACTCAACGAAAAACATATAATTATGATTTAGATACAGAATTAGAAGTAGATTTAGAGTTTAATGAAGCTGTATTTGGATGTAAAAAAGAATTAAAATATAAATATAAAACTGCTTGTAAGCCGTGTAAAGGAAGTGGAGCAAAAGGCGGAAAACTAAGCCAATGTAAAACATGTAATGGACAAGGTCAAGTACATATGAAACAAGGTTTCATGACATTTGCACAAACATGTCCTCATTGTAATGGTTCAGGACAAGCTGTATCATCTAAATGTCCTAGCTGTAGTGGTAAAGGATATGAGGAAAAAAACGAATCTTTTAAAGTAGATATTCCAGAGGGTATAAACCATGGAAATAGAATAAGAGTTGGAAACAAAGGTAATATAGCACCAGATGGAAGTCGTGGAGATTTATATATTGTTATCAATGTAGAGGAAGATAAACATTTTATTAGACATGATGATGATATTTATTTAGAAGTACCATTATTTTTCACGCAGGTTGCATTAGGAGATAGTATTACTATTCCAGGGCTTCGAGGTGAATTAGAATTGAAAATTCCTAAAAATACAAGAGACAAAGAACAAATAATCTTTAAAAATGAAGGTGTTCAAAGTGTAAATGGATATGGTAAAGGTAATTTTGTTGCACAAATAAAAATACAGTACCCAGATACTATAAATAATGAACAAAGAGAATTACTAGAAAAATTACAACAGAGTTTTGGTATTGAGTCAAAACCACATGAAGATATATTTGAAGGTATGTTCACTAAAGTAAAAGGTTGGTTTAAATAGTCATGAATATTCAAATCCAACCAATGGGTCCATATGAAACTAATTGTTATATTGCTACAATAGATGATAAAGATTTTATTATAGACCCTGGTGTTGGTGCAACATCTTGGGTTTTACAAAACGTATCAAATCCAGTTGCAATTTTAAATACTCATGGTCATTTTGATCATATATGGAGTAATGATGAATTAAGTAAAAAACTCAACATTCCTTTGTATTGCCCTAAAGATGATTGTTTTATGTTAGAAAATGATCCTTTAGAACGTGGTGCTCCAAAAAGTTTTGCAGACTTTGAAGTTGAACATGACCAAAAAATTATACTTGATGGTGTTGAAATAACTTTTCATTTTTTTCCAGGGCACACGCCTGGTTGTAGTGCTATTCAAATAGAAAATCATCTTTTTAGTGGAGATTTTATTTTTTCTGGTTCTATTGGTAGAGTTGATTTTCCTTTTTCTAGTCCTGAAGATATGAAAAAGAGTATTAATAAAGTGTTATCATGGGAAGATGATTTTAATATTTATCCTGGACATGGAAGCCGTACTACTTTAGCAAGAGAACGAAACTCCTTAAAATCTTGGTTAGATTATATCTAGGTTTATGATTATGATTGATAATGAAACTACTTTATTAGATAGATTAAATGAAATCGTTGATGAAGTGCATATTGATGAAGTGAAAAAAATCATCACTACTTTATCAAAAATAAATAAACTAAAACACTCTATTGAGGAAGACCTTTCTCAAGAAGCCCTTTATGAAAAGGTTTCTTTTGCACTAAAAAGTGAATTTAATATTCGTAGTTTTAAAATTATTTATATTAAAGATGGATATGAAAAATTGTTACATAAGGAGGGTGATTCTTCTGAGTACAAATATATTTTTAAAAATGTTGTTTCAACTGATATTGGAATAAATATATTTATTTCAGATGTTGACTTTACAGAATACCAAATAGTTTCTTTAAATACTTATTTTAAAGAGTTGGTTCATTTGATTTATATACAATATGTTTTAGAAGATTTACATAAATCAACAACAGTTGATCCTCTAACGAACTTACAAAATAGAATATCATTTAACACAGAGATGAAAACACTTGTTCCTTTAGCAATAAGAGAAAAAATGAAATTTGGTGTGATATTATTTAACATTGATCGATTTAGAGCTGTTAATGATGAGCATGGAGATGAATTTGGTGATGAGTTCTTAAAACTTTATGCAAAAACAATCAAAGAAAATATTAGAACCTCTGATATTGCTGTACGTTTTGGTGGTGGTGAGTTTTTAGTTTTATTGATTCACGTAGAGAGTGAAGCGATGACTTTAAAAATTGCAGAAAAGATAAAAGATAAATTAACAAATAAATATTTGCAAGCACCCAATAATGACTTTTTTAGAAAAACTGTTTCTGTAGGGGTTTCGATGTTTCCTGATGATTCAAGTGATATTAATGAAGTGGTTAAGTTCAGTGAAATTGCATTAGGCGATGCACAAGACAAAGGTAGAAATCATTTAGTACGATACGAAGATTCTAGCGTTGGCGGGATAGATTTTTTTTAGAAGATTAGTTTAAAAATAAAAAAAGGGATGAATTTAATTCATCCCTTTTTTTTATATATTTTGAGCGATTATATCACCCATTTGTGTACAATTCACTTGTTCTTTACAGTCGTATGCAGCTAAGTCACCAGTTCTATAACCATCAGCCATAGTTTTCTTAATAGCAGCATCAATTGCATTTGCAGCTTCTTCTTCATCTAAAGAATATCTTAACATCATAGATGCACTTGCAATTGTAGCAATAGGATTAGCGATACCAAGACCAGCAATATCTGGTGCACTTCCGTGAATTGGTTCATAAACAGCTGTTTTAAGACCAGTAGATGCAGAAGGCAATAATCCAATAGAACCACTTAGCATAGATGCTTCATCACTTAAGATATCACCAAAAATATTTCCTGTTAAAATAACATCAAATTGTCTTGGGTTTGCAATAAGTTGCATAGCACAATTATCAACATACATATGTGTAAGTTCAACTTCAGGGTATTCTTTTGCAATTCTTTCTGCTGTATCTCTCCATAGTTGAGAAACATCAAGAACATTTGCTTTATCAATTGAACAAACTCTTTTATCTCTTTTCATTGCAAGTTTAAATGCAACGTGAGCGATTCTTTCAATCTCTTCTACAGTATAAACCATAGTGTTCCAACCTTTAGTTTCTGTTTTACCTTTAGGTTCTCCAAAGTAAATTCCACCAATTAGTTCTCTTACAACCATAATATCAACACCTTTGATAACTTCTGGTTTTAAACTACTTGCATCTACTAATTCATCATAAACAGTAGCAGGTCTAAGGTTAGCAAATACACCCATCTCTTTTCTGAATCTTAAAAGTCCAGATTCTGGTCTTAATTCTCTTTCTAAATTATCCCATTTTGGTCCACCAATAGCACCAAATAAACAAGCATCAGAATCTAAAACACCATCAATAGTCTCTTGAGGTAATGGATTTCCAGTTGCATCAATAGCACAACCACCCATTAAATATTCTTTATAATCAAAATTGATATCAAATTTTTTACCAACTGCACCTAATACTTTGATAGCTTGGTCTACAATCTCAACACCAATTCCATCACCTTTTATTACCGATATATTATAATTTTTAGCCATTTTTAGCTTCCTTTGCTGCAAAATTCATTAATCCACCATCTGCTAATAATTCTTGCATAAATGGAGGGATTGGTGTGAAGTCATATGTTTTTTCTTTATCGTGATTTTCAATTGTACCTTCTGCTAAATCAATAGAAACAGTTTCACCTTCAACGATATCTTCTGCATTAGCAAGTTCAAATATAGGTAGTCCCATGTTAAATGCATTTCTATAAAAAATTCTTGCAAAAGTTGGTGCAATAACAGCAGCAACTCCAGCAGCTTTTAGTGCGATAGGAGCATGCTCTCTACTACTACCACAACCAAAATTTTCACCAGCAACTATAATATCACCTGGTTGTACTTTTGATGCAAAATCAGGATCTGCATCCTCCATTACATATTTTGCTAAGTGATCAGGATCACTACTATTTAAATATCTTGCAGCTATGATTAAATCTGTATCAATGTTACTTCCAAAATTCCACACTTTTCCAGTAATTTTATTCATTATGTTTATTTCCTTATTTTATAAATCGAATTTTTATTTTCTGCATTTTATCTAAAATTTGATTAATTAATCATTTTATAATAACTTTTGGGTATAATGTATATATAAAAATTATAGCAAAGGCTTATACTCACAAATGGCACCAAAAGTAAAAGATATAAACAAAGCAATAGAAAAAATATTTAAGGACAATAAGGACAGTATTTTAACACACGAAGATGTGATAGTACTTTTCCCAAAAACACCTACTTCTGCAGTAACAAAAAAAATTCTAGCTCAAAAGCAGTTATTTAATGTAGATTTAATGAGTTCAAGAGAACATGCAAAACGAATAAATGAACTAGAATACCAAAGAAAAGAAGAAGCTAGAATTCGACGACAAGAGTCTAATGAAGGTGAAGAGTTTGACTTATTAAAAAATAAAGAACTACTTGAATGGAGTCGATCAGATTCTCCTGTAAGAATGTATTTACGAGAGATGGGTAAAGTTCCTTTACTTACAAAAGAGGAGGAGATTGAAATATCTCAATCAATGGAAAAAGGTGAAAACACAATTCTAGATGCGATTTGTTCTGTACCGTATCTTATTGATTTTATTCTTGAGTATAAAGAACCTTTAGTAAATAGAGAAAGAAAAGTAAAAGAGTTATTTAAAAATTTTGATGATGATAATGAATCAAGTGATTCTGAATCAGACGTAATTGATGACTTAGATGATGTAATCAGTGAAGATGATGCTGAAAAAACAAAAGATAAAAAACTTGATAAAAGAGCACAAAAAATTATTGAGGCTTTTAAATTATTAGAAAAAGCAAAAAAAGACTGGATGAAATTTACAGCAAAAGAAACACCAAAAAGTGATACAGAAATCGATGTATTAACTTTTGATCTTTTAGCAGCATTCAAAAAAAGAAGTATCAAAGAGAGTTTAGTTGAACTAGGACCTACAAGTAAACTTATTGCAGAAATTGTAAAAGCTATGGAAACTTCACTTGGAAGTGATAATGGTTTTGAAGTTGAGTTAAAAAGACTAGAATATAAGTTACCATTATTTAATGATACTTTATTAGAAAACCATAAAAAACTTTTAGAAAAGATTTTAACATTATCTAAAGTTGATATTGTAAGTATGGTACCAGAAGCAACAATGGTTTCAACATACATGGAGATTAAAAAACTTTATCAAACAGCTGCTGCTAGTGAAGGCGGATTTGATTTAGAAGAAGATGAGTTAAAAGATGTTTTAGAACAGATTAAATTAGGTAAAAAAATCACTGATGAATCTAAAAATAGAATGGCGAAATCAAACTTAAGACTTGTTGTTTCTATTGCGAAAAGATATACAAATAGAGGATTACCATTCCTTGATTTAATTCAAGAGGGTAATATTGGTCTTATGAAAGCTGTTGATAAATTTGAGTATAAAAAGGGATATAAATTCTCTACATACGCAACATGGTGGATTAGACAAGCGATTTCAAGAGCGATTGCAGACCAAGCAAGAACGATTAGAATTCCTATTCATATGATTGAAACTATTAATAGAATTAATAAAATCATTAGAAAAGGTATCCAAGAAAATGGTAAAGAGCCAGATGTAGATATGATTGCAAAAGAGGTTGGTCTTACTGTTGATAAAGTAAAACAAGTTATCAAAATTACTAAAGAACCAGTTTCTCTTGATGCTCCTATTGGAAATGAAGATGATGGTAAGTTTGGTGATTTTGTAGCAGATACAGCAGCTCCAACACCAGTTGATAATATTATGCATGACGATTTACTTGGACAAATTGATCAGATTCTTGGTCAATTAAATGAGAGAGAGCAAGCAGTTGTTAGAATGAGATTTGGTCTTTTAGAAGATAGAAGTGATAGAACTCTTGAAGAGATTGGAAATACATTAAGTGTAACTCGAGAGCGAGTTAGACAAATTGAATCAAGTGCTATTAAAAAATTAAAACATCCAAAAGTTGGAAGAAATCTTAAAAATTACGTAGAGAGTTAATCTCTTCGTAGCTTAAGTAAGCACTAAAAAAGGGACATCAAAATGATGTCCCTTTTTTTATAGAAAAAAGCTAATTAGTTTTTTTCTACGAAGCTTTTAATTCTAGAGATTCCTGCTTTGATTGTTGTTTCATCAGTTGCAAAAGAGAATCTAAAGTACCCTTCTGTTCCAAAAGCAAGACCAGGAACAACCGCAACACCTTGCTCTTCAAGTAAGTCTGCTGCAAATTTCATTGAGTCAGTTGTAACATTTTTGATATTTACAAATACATAAAAAGCACCATCAGGAACAACACAACTAAGTCCATCAATTGCATTAAATCCATCAACTACAATATTTCTTCTTTTTTCAAACTCTTTTCTCATCATCTCGATATCAGCATCTGCACTTCCATCCAAAGCTGTAACAGCTGCTTGTAAAGTTACAGAGTTTACGTTTGATGTTACTTGACCTTGAAGTTTAATCATTGATTTGATTAAAGCTTTATTTGGTGTAGCAATATAACCATATCTCCAACCAGTCATAGCAACAGCTTTACTAATACCATTGATTGTTACAGTTCTTTGGAACATATCATCACTTACTGATGCTACTGCTGTAAATGGTTTGTTATCATACATAATCTTTTCATACATCTCATCAGAGAATACTAAGATATCAGTTCCTTTTAAAACTTCACCTAAAGATTCTAATTCTTCTTTAGTATATACCCCACCAGTTGGATTTGAAGGTGTATTTAGAAGTAAAACTCTTGTTTTTGGAGTTATTGCAGCTTTTAATTGTTCTGCAGTAATTTTAAAGTTAGTAGAATCATCAGTATCAATAAATACAGGTACACCATCAGAAAATTTTACTTGTTCTGGATATGTTACCCAATAAGGAGCAGGGATAATTACTTCATCACCTTCTTCAATTAAACATTGGAATAAATTAAATAATGAATGCTTTGCTCCATTTGAAACAATAATTTCATCCATTTGGTACTCTAAACCATGATCTTTTTGTAATTTACCAATAATTGCTTTTTTTGTTTCTTCTGTACCCTCTACGGCTGTGTATTTAGTGTGACCATCTTGAATCGCTTGAATAGCAGCATCTTTAATAACTTGAGGCGTATCAAAATCAGGTTCACCAGCACTAAAACTTAATATATCTTTACCTTGTGCTTTTAGCTCTCTTGCCAACGCTGTAATAGCCATAGTAACTGAGGGAGAAAGATTCTCCATTCTGTTTGCAATTTTCATTTATATTCCTTAATATAATTTCACTAATATTTGGCCAATTATACACAAAAATTAATCAATATTTTATTAATTATAATGTAGTATAAAATCCAATGGAGATTTAGATGAAATATATTTATACATTATTGATATTTTCTATTTTATTTATAGGATGTGGTTATAAAAGTGCACCTGTATATGTAAATGATAATACAGAAACAAAAAAGTAATTATGGTTTATGATTATTTAATTATTGGGACAGGAATAGCAGGATTAAATGCTGCTCGTATGATACCAAAAGATAAAAAAGTATTAGTTGTATGTAAAAAAACACCATGGGAGTGTAACACGTTTTGGGCTCAAGGTGGAGTTGTGCGTGCAAAAAATGATGAAGATATACCTTCTCATATAAATGATACGCTCACTGCTGGAGTATTTTTAAATAATAAAAAAGCTGTTGAAACACTTAGTGAAAAATCAATGGATGCTATTGATGATTTGATTGATAGTGGTTTAGTTTTTGATAAAAATGCACAAGGTGATTTAGCCTTTACTAAAGAAGCAGCACATAGTACAAATCGTATTTTACATGCAGATGGTGATGCAACTGGTAGAGAGATGCATATGTTTTTACTAAAACAATGCCCTCACGAAATTGTAATTGATTCTATAGTAATTGATCTTTTATATGAAGATGGCATTTGTTATGGGGCACATTTAATTGCAGATGGAAAAGATAAAATTGTTTATGCTCATAATACAATTATAGCTTCAGGTGGTGTTGGTTCAATTTATAGATATCATACAAATTCTACGACAATTGCTGGTGATATACAAGGAATTTGTGTTGAAAAAGGGATTACTTTAAAAGATATGGAGATGATGCAGTTTCATCCGACTGTTTTTGTTGAAAACGATAAAGCTAGAAAACAACTTTTAAGTGAAGCTTTAAGAGGAGAGGGTGCATTAATAGAAGATGAAGATGGATATCAATTTTTAAAAGATTATCACAAAGATAAAGAGTTAGCTCCTCGAGATGTTGTGAGCCGTGCTATTTTTGATTATTCTAAAAAGACAGGTTCGAAAATATATTTATCTTTTAAAAATTTTAGTAAAGACTTTTTTAAAAAAAGATTTCCTAATATTTATAAAAATCTCAAAGAGATAGGTTTTGAGTTGCCTTTTGAGCGAGTGCCTATTAGTCCTGCTTTTCATTATAGTATGGGTGGGATTGAAGTTGATTTAAACTCAAAAGTTAAAAATACAAAAAATTTATATGCTGTGGGTGAAGTTGCTTGTACAGGTGTTCATGGAGCTAATAGATTAGCTTCAAACTCTCTTTTAGAAGGTTTAGTTTTTTCTAAACTAGCAGTTGAAAATATAAATAAAGAAAATTTTACAATCAATTTAGAAAATTATAGAAATAAAAATAACCAACCTCACTATGTATTATTAAAGACAACTGACAAAGCAATAAAAAATGGTTTGCGTAATTTAATGTGGACAAATGTAGGAATAGTACGTGAACGCCAAGAATTAATAGATGCATATGAAGAGGTCGATTCTTATCTTGATGAAGATATAGGACGACTCCTTTTTCTACGATTGCTTACAGCAAAATCCATTATCAAAAGTGCTATTAATAGAAAAGATTCTATTGGAGCACATTTTATTAAAGAAAAATAATTATAAATATTTTTCTTTAATAACTCACCACTTTATTCTTAATAATTTAAACATCCAATAGATACTAAATCTTAATGTGAAAAATAATGTTATACAAGTTTTATGTATCTAAATAGTGGATTATTTTATAAATTTAATTTACGTTTTCTTAACAATAAGTTAAGAATTTAAGCTAAATTACGGCAAAATCCATTATTAAAAGTGACACTATAGAAAAAAATTTATGAGTGTGTACTGCATTAAGGAGAAATAAATGTTAAAACTATTATTAGTTAGTTTTGTAAGTGTATTTGCATTTGCAGGTGGAGGCGGTGAAGCTATGGTTCATCCGGATATTACTATGACATGGGTTGGATTTTTGGCACTTGCAATTTTTATCGTAGGATATTATTTTATTGCAACAGAAGAACAATATCATATTGATAAAGCAAAACCTGCTTTACTTATCGGTACATTTATGTTTATGCTTGTTGCATTCTATTATGCAATAAACGGTTTAAATATGGATATGGTACATCAAGAAGCAAATCATTTAATACTTGAAATTGCTGGAATTTTCTTCTTCTTATTTGTTGCTATGACATATATTGAAACGTTAATTCACATGAATGTATTTGAAAAGTTAAAATATAATCTTATCTCAAAAGGTTATACATATAGACAATTATTTTGGATTACAGGTTTTATCGCATTTTTCTTATCGCCAATTGCAGATAACTTAACAACAGCACTTATTTTAGCTACTGTTTTAATCACAATTGAACAAAAAAACAAAGCGTTTTTAGTACCAGGAGCTATAAATATTGTTGTTGCTGCTAATGCCGGTGGTGCTTGGTCTCCATTTGGTGATATTACAACACTTATGGCATGGACAGCAGGAAAAGGAACATTTACAGATTTCTTATTCTTATTTCCATCTGCAATTATAGGTTATCTTGTAACAGCAGTATTATTATCAAGAATTGTTCCAAATACAGTTCCAGATATTGATTTAACAAAAGAGGTTGAACCTGAAATGTCAACTGGTGCTAAAGTAGTTATGGGTCTTGGTATTTTTACAATATTCAGTGCTGTAATGACTCACCAAGTTTTACATCTTCCAGCAATGTGGGGTATGATGTTTGGTCTTGCTTTACTTAAAATGTATGATTACAGACTTAAAAGAAAACATGGAAAAGGTTTCGGTGTATTTGATTCAATTGCAAAAATTGAAAATAACACTTTAATGTTTTTCTTCGGTATCTTAGCTGCAGTTGGTGCATTATACTTTATTGGATGGTTAGCGTTAGCGGCTGTTGTGTATGATCCTTCAGTTCTTGGACCTACATGGTCAAATATTGGTGTTGGTTTCTTATCTGCAATTGTTGATAATATTCCAGTTATGTCTGCTGTTCTTAAAGCAAACCCAACAATGGGTCTTGAACAATGGATGCTTGTAACTTTAACAGCAGGTGTTGGTGGATCAATGATTTCATTTGGTTCTGCTGCTGGTGTTGGTGTTATGGGTAAATTACCAGGTGTATATACATTTGGTTCGCATATGAAATATGCTTGGACTATTATAATTGGTTATTTTGTATCTATTGCTGTTTGGTATTTACAGTATCAAGTACTAGGAATCGGTCATTAAAAAATAGTTATTTATCTAAAAAAGGCTAAGAGATTTTCTCTTAGCCTTTTTTGTTTTCTTTCTATTATTTTATTATCAATACCTTAAGTTATTTCATCAAGATTGATTATGTTTTCATCAAAAATATTTTGATAAAACAAATCCACTTTTTATATAACTTTTAATAGTTAATCTAAAATTTTATAAAGAAGAGTTTTTAATTGGTCTTGTTCATTATTAGTTAGTTTAGAAAAATAATTAGCTTCAAATGTGACGATATCTTTTAATGCTTTTTCTGTAATTTCTTTACCTAATGAGGTGATTTGAACTAATTTACTTCTTTTATCTTTAGAGTTTTCAATTCTTCTGATATATTCTTTTTCTTCAAGTTTTTTCAGAACCTTTGTCATTCCTCCCGAACTAAAAAGCATGATTTCATAAAGTTCAGTTGGTGTTAAAGAGAAATTCTCTTTACTTGAATAATATAATGATGCCAGTACATCTAATTCTGTTTGATTTATATTATATTGTGTTGATATAATATTTTCACCCTTTTTATACAAAAGAGAATGTAGTATAAAGAATGGTCTAGAAGTATTCATTTCATTGTTATATACTTCTGGTGTTAGTTCTTTTATTTTATCGATATTGATAATATTTAATTGTTTTGAATCCATAAAATATATTACTAAATTAAATATTAAACTTACCTTTCCAAGAAAGTTATATTTAATATCTCTTGTGTTATATTGATAATATATCTTTCTTAGAAAGTTAAATAGGAGACAAAATGCTAGAACAAAAACCATTAAAAGTATTTTTAAAATATATAATCCCATCTATTCTTGGGCTTCTTGCAATATCCTCAGCTAGTATAGTTGATGGGTATTTTGTAGGTAATTATGTAGGATCGATTGGATTAGCAGCCATAAATATTGCATATCCTATTACATCTATTTTATTTGGTGTAGGCATTATGTTTGCTGTTGGTAGTAGTGTGATGGTGGCAAAACTGCTTGGTGAAGGTAAAGAACAAGAAGCTAAAAATCTCTTTTCAAAAGCACTCATAGCAGTTTTTATTTTTAGTATTATCTCATGTTTTTTGATTTATATAAATATTGAAAATATTTTTTATCTTTTAAATATAGAAGATGAGCTCCATAGAAATGCAGATATTTATCTTAGTATTATAGTGATGTTTTTGCCATTTATTATGATAGGTATAGTTGTTGATTATTTTGTTCGTGCAGATGAAAATCCAAATCTCTCCTTTTTAGCACTTATCTCAACATCTATAGTAAATATAGCACTTGATTATATTTTTATAGTTCAGTTTGATTATGGATTAGCCGGTGCTGCTTGGGCTACGGGTATTTCATATAGTATTTTAATATTTGTTTTACTTCCTCATTTTTTTACAAAAAAAGCAACATTAAAATTTATTAAACCTATTGGTGATTTTAAAATAATATTGACTGCACTTAAAAATGGTGTTTCCGAATTTATCAATGAATCCTCAGCAGGAATAACAGTAATGATATTTAACTTTATGATGATAAAGTATTTAGGTAGTGATGGAGTTGCAGCGTATACTATTGTGACTTATTTTATCATGGTAAGTATCATGATAAGTTTTGCTGTAAGTGATGGATTACAACCAATAGTTTCAAGACATTATGGAGCAAAAGAGTTTATTAGAATCAAAAAATTTTTAAAACTTGGTTTCATCACAATTATAGGTTTTTCTTCTACTTTAGTACTTTTTGTATTGGTAAATCCAGAATTTTTGGTAAATATATTTTTAAATGAAAATAGTAGCCAAACAAAAGAGATAACGATAGAATTTTTAAAATATACTTGGGTGGCATTTTTATTTGTAGGGTTAAATATACTTATCACTTCATATCTTACATCTATTCATCAACCTTTTGCTTCTGCAATGATATCAATTGCTAGAAGTTTAGTATTTCCGTTATTTTTTGTAAGTATTTTATCTTACTTTTTTGGAATAGTTGGTGTTTATATTGCTCTTCCTTTTAGTGAGTTATTTACTTTTTGTATTGCTGTTTATTTTTTTAGAAAATATACTTTAACGTAGAGTTTAAAGAGGTGAACACATTAAAATCTTTGTAACAAAAAGTATCGTATGTAGAAAAAGTTAGGACATTTTACATTGGACTCTTGATTATTAGGAATCAATAAAGTATTATTAATAAACTATATACTAAGGAATTGTTTTGTTAACTTGCGATTCACATAATTTTATGTTCATGCATATTCAAAGAACAGGTGGTACATCAATACGAAACTTATGTCATGAATTATCTTTAAAAACTAAAGAAAAAGAATTTTTCCATTCTCATGTTAACAATTTAGAGGATATGAGTATATTAAGTAAATATCAAACATTTACTTTTGTTCGTAATCCTTGGGACAGAATATTCTCTTGGTATCAATTTTTAATGCAATACTCTGGAAAGCAGAGAACAATTAATTTTGAAGATTATGTATTAAATTTCGAAGAAAATAATAGATCAAAAAATGAAAAATTAGATTTTATATTTAATCAATATGATTATATTTATAAAGATAATGAAAAACTTATAGATCATATTGGTAAGTTTGAAAATTATTCAGATGATGTTGTTCGTATTTTTTCAAAATTTAATATTACTGTTACTTCAATTCCTAAAGTAAATGATACAAAACGTAAAGAATATCAGGATTATTATAATCTTAAGACTGCTAGTTATATTGAAGAAAAATGTTATAAGGATATCGAACATTTTAATTATAAATATTAATTAGCAAAATTCTTATTTTATGTTTATAACTACCTAGAATTTTGCACGTAACTTCTCTGTTATTAACTGATATGATTTTTAATGAGGATATATTTTTACTAAACTTTGGATATAATCGCATATAATTATTAAATAAAAGGATTTTTTTTGAAACATGTACCTATACTAGTTTTAGATTTTGGAAGTCAATATACACAACTTATATCAAAAAGATTAAGAAACAGCGGTTTTTATTCTGAGATAGTACCTTATAACGA
>Ga0193961_1000014_pt1 | contig 74508 bp, 63 predicted proteins | sample FB_4_MG_FD_140371 | JGI IMG/M metagenome (GOLD analysis project Ga0193961, IMG submission 140371) | Microbial mat bacterial communities from the Broadkill River, Lewes, Delaware, United States - FB_4_MG | ecosystem: Environmental > Aquatic > Freshwater > River > Microbial mats | place: USA...
ACAGCCGTTCCTAGACAACAAACTCTCATCAATCAATCAATGAGCAATGAGCGCCAAGCAAGAATTTGCAAGCAAGTTTGAGTTGATTGCATTGAGCAACAGTGTTTGGCCCGGCTTTAAAAAGCACCTCAAACATTGCTTGCTCGCCAGAGATCTCGACACACACAATGCCAACGGCACCACCCTTCTCGGCTTGGCTGCTCACGCAGGCCACATAAAGGCTGTCGAGTTACTTTTGCAACTCGGCGCAGACGCCAACGTTTGTATGGTGAATGGGCGAAAAGAAACCGCACTCATGATTGCCGCCAAAGCAGGGCACACATGCGTGACGGAAAGGCTGATCGACGGCGGTGCACACATCAATACAGTTGACGGCGAAAACTTTTCCGCCGCGTATCACGCCGCCGCCGCCGATCAATGGGAAGCATTGAATGTGCTCGTGGAGCATGGCTGTGACGCCGCACACGTACCATCCGCTCTGCGCCGCACTATTGTACAACTCGCCGCCACAGCCGACCAATTTCAAACGGTTTTAAAGCTGTGCATGTCGGGCGTCACTATAAAGCCACGCGACTTGAATTGTTGCCGAAATCACCGCATTAACAAAGCGATTGCCGACACACACGCCATGCAAAACCTGTGAAAAACAATAAAACTCTGAAAAAAAACTAATCAATCACTGCAAGAAAAACAATGTTGACCGAGCGTGCGATTGCACGTGTGCTTGTCGACGACAAACTCGAGGCGACTGAGAGAGTCGCGCGCGTGTTGGCCATGTGTCTGGCAGCGCTGCCGAATGAAACGGGCGTTGGTACGAGCGACACGGCCGGCGACAACGCAACGGCCACCATAGAGTGGTCAAACGGAGAACCCGACGTTATCAAGGCTCTGCTGCGCAACCAGCTGCTCGTCGATAACACGGACCAACAACTCGCCATTCTCGATTCGCTCTTGGCACTCGCGCCACCAATGGACGAAGAAAGATTGCGAACTTTTGTCAACCGTCGCTCGACGCTTGCCCTGCTCAAACGTTGCGTAACCTATTTTAATGATCTGTATGCCGGTGATGCTGACGAACCTCTGCGAGCAGACTTTGTGGATGAAAGCGACGTCATGTACCCGCCGGCGCAAAGGGGCACTGGAAATCCGTGCCTGGTGTTTACCAAAACCACGCTGTTTCACAATGGTCCACCTCTTCAGCAAACTTTGCCAACAGAGAGCAATGAAACTGAAACTGAAACGTAATCACCAACGTGATTAATGAAAATCGAATTATATTTTCACTGCCACAGCCAATTTGTGAATTTGGTGTGTGGGACCAGGGTTGGGCGCACACATAAAAAGATTCCATACCAGCTATCCACAGTATAAACTCTTGCAAGTGATTTCATTTTTTTCAAACCCCTTTCTATGTCTTTGACACCACTCATGGACAGTCTCGCGAGCCGCATTGGCTCCATTGCAAAGGTCGGCGCGCAGCAAGCGTTGTCTGCCACCTCGACAAGCCAGGTTCTCGACAGCGCATTTCAAGATGCCACGCGTTCTGCCAAGCAGGAGATTGATCGTCTCGCTGCGTCGGCCGCCGGTGTTTCGTCGGTTCAGACTTCCGTCAAGGTTCCGTCGTCTTCCTCGACAGGTTCGTCGACAACGTCATCGACTGCCACAAAGCCGGCGACGCAACTCGCAAACGGCAACCAGCCCCTCGACACGCGTCCCGGTGCCGGTTCAGCCGCCGGCGCTGGTGCGGCCGGTGGCTCTGTTGCGCCGGGCGCTGCAGGCGTGGCCGAAGTGCCGCAGAATTTTCTGCCGCCCGGCAGCGATGACGAGGCATCGGAAATTCAAGCGCAACTCGACCAAGAGGCGAGCGATGCGCTGCTCAAGCAGGCGCGCGAGCAGGGGCCGGCCGCACTGATCAAGCGCGACGTCGATCAAGCTATCAGCGTGCCCGGAGATGCTGGCAGCGTGACTGCGGTCGGCTCTGCCACGGCGGGCGGAGCGGCTGGCTCGAGTTCGGCAAGCGGCACGTCTGCTGCGAGCGGCACAGGCGCCAAGCCGGCCGCGACAAGCCTCGGCAGTGCACGCGAAGCGGGCTCGGGCTTTGCGGGCGGCACTATTATTGAGAGCAGCACAAAGTACGACCCGCAGGGTCTCGAAGCACAAGACTCGATTGATGCGTCGGCTGTCGATGCGGTTGCCGACGGTGAAAGTGGCATGAGCACTACCGAGGTCATTGTCTACGGTACACTTGGCGTTGCGGCTCTCGTCGGTCTTGTTTTGCTGGTGCAAAAAGTGATGCGTGATCGAGAAGAACTGCAAAAGAAGACAGCGGTCAAGTAAACCCTTTTCACACACACACACATCTACAAATCAATAGTCTGCTTTACTTTCGTTTTGCTTTCTGCACAACTACACACTCACCAAGACGGAAGCCACCAGAACCATTTGCCACGCGCTGCCTTTTCTTGTTCTGCCTTTTTCGCTGCCGCTCGCGCCGCTCTGTCTTTGCCTCTGGCAATGAAGCGATCCATGCTGCGGAGGGCGGCGGCCGTCTCTGCATCAAAAACATCCTCGTAGAGCGCATGGTCGTACTCATTTTCGCTGTCACTGTCGGTCTCAGATGCACGCGTGCTTTCGCGGCTCTTCTCATCATCACTGCATTCGGCGACAAGTGGCAAGCAACCAGACATTTCCTGGACAGAGACGGTCTTTTCCGTCGCCGCCGTCGCCGCACTCGCAGCGGTGCTGTTGTTGACAAGTCGCACCCATTGGCAAGAGAGTCTGTCAAAGTCGACAACAAACCAAACGTCCGAGCCGCCCGCTTGCAAATCGCACACTGCCTTTACAATGTGATCGGCCATGCAGCTGTCGATTTTCAGTTGCAACGACGCGGCGCTCGTCGACTGTCGCACGAGCATGCACGAAAGCGCTTTCAGTTGCTTACCAAAGTGGCTCTTCGGGTCGCTCACGTCGTCGCTGCCGCAAGCCAAAGCGACCTGATTGGCACCGTTGGGCACTTTTTCAATGCACGCGGTTTCCAAGTTTTCGACGATTTCGACGACAGCAATGCCGTACGTGCGTCGGTGGTCGCGAACCTTGCGCACGTGAATGGAGCGCTGCGCCTTGCGCGTTTTCAGAGACTCTTCGAGAATCACACAGCGAGGGCGAATCATTTTGCCGCTATCATACATTTCCAACTGCTCGGCAGTTTCACATTGCGCAAGTTCACGCGCCACATTCATCACATCTTGCGGACGCGAGGCGCGGACAGTGTCGACGCGCTCACGCAAGTGCAGCAGAGCGGGTTGCTGCGGCGCACGGCTCTGTACAATCGTGCGAGTTCCACGCTCTGCCGAGAAAAGGCACTTTTCACTGCGGCTGACGACGGAATTTCCGGTCGTCTGTGTCGGATGTGCGTTGTCGGGGCTCATCGTTGGTTTTGTTTGGAAAAAAGTGATTTTGTTGTGTAGAACAGAACAGAGTGCGCTTACTTTTTTTGCAAGTGACACGTTTGCTCTGATCACTTGAAGCAAAGCATCGAGTTTTTTCACATCCAAATAAACGGATTGTACTCTAGCTTAATCGACGCAATTATATTTTTTGGCAATCACTTGGACTCTGCGATTCATGGGGCAAAGAAAAAATGACCACTCTGCAAATGTAATGGGCTGATCGGTTGCGAATGGGCTCATCGGTGCGAATGGGCTCTGATCGGTGCGAAAATTTTGCCAATGCGACGGTTACAAAAAAAACCACTGAACACAACGATGATCGCCTTGACAAAAGCGCTGAAAACATTCTTCTATTGTTTTGTTGCATTCCAAGCGCTGACAACAATTGTCGGTCTTGTGAGCGTCGGCCACGAATATGTTCAGCACGGACACATTGACGAATTTCCAAAAGGCAGTTGGCTCCACGATACCGGCGACTCTCATCGTCTTCATCATTTCGGCAAGCGCAATGTGCTTTCCGACAACAGCACGACCAGCACAACGCTGGCGACAACAACGACGACATCGACTACAGCAACCCTGACCGCAACCAATCAAGTTCCAACAACGACTGCAGTCGCGACTGAATCGACGATTGCTATGACAACGATTCCCATCGTTGAAGCTTTTGAATGCGTCGACGAGGAAGATTGTCCCGGCGGCAAGCGGGTCAGCGCACTGACCGTCTTGTTGCTATCGATTTTTGTTGGCACTCTTGGAATCGGCCGTTGTGTCGCCGGTTACTGTTGCCTTGGTGTCTTAAAAGGGTTCACTTGCGGAGGCTGTGGTATATGGTGGATCGTTGACATTATCTTCGTGGCCACCGCATCACTGGAACATGCCCAAAACGGCTGTTGCTTTAAACCGATTTAATGACTTGCGTTTCAATATTTTTTTCGACTTTGCGCACTTGCCATTTTTGTGTCTGTTCTTTCAAATGTATAACAGAACAATCAAACCCTGCACACTTGCCCAAATGTCGGAACGCAAAAGAACACGACAAGGCTCGAGCGAAACGAGCGGAGCAGAGTCATCGACGTCTAGCACAGCGGCGCAGCACAAAAGAATGCGTCGCAGCGACAAGAACGCTGCGCTGTTGGGAAAAACATGCGCAGAATTGACAACTCGACAGGGGGTTGCGGCTTGCAAAGCAAACCTGTGTGGCGCTCTGCGTGAACAGCGCGTGCCAGAGATTCGCGGTCTCGCAAAGCTTCTCGGCGTTCCCAACTATGGCTGCTTGCGCAAGGGTGATCTCTGCGCCGCGATTGACAAGCAAATAGTGACCTACTTTACGCTGAGAGATTTTGTCGACGGCTCCAAGCGTCTGCGAGAGATGGTGCAACAGCTGTCTGACAAGTCGGGCGTCAACGGGACCTCGCTGAACAAACTCGATGCCAAAAAAGCGCGGCAGATGGCAAGCAGTCTGCTGATCTTTGTCACATTGCTCCTCGAAAAGTACACGGAAATGTTCAACGTCGCCATGACGAGTCAGGCGCTCTCGCACGAAGATCGAAATAAAAAACTGTCGCAAACCGCCACCGAGACAATGGTGTACCTGCGCTCTGCACTGCTTGGTATCGGTGGCAGCTTTGTTGACCCCAGCATGTTTCGTCAGTGATTAATAAAACCCCGCACAATAAATTGATAATTGTGGTTTCTGATTCCGTTGAAATGACTCACGTCGATCACCTCGTACGCAGTGCTGCCCGATCTTTTGTTGCTTTTTCAAAGTTGTTCTGAATTAAATGTTTTTTTGCTGTGCACATTGGCTGAAAACAAAAACACAGTAAGTATGAGTGAACCAGCAGTGATGGCAGATGCAGCGGCGACAATTGAAGAGCACTATGACCTCAGTGATGCCCAAGTGGAGGCTCTCGTTGGCGCCATTGAAGCGTCGCCAATGTCTGTTGGCGGTGAAACAAGCGACCTAACCAACGCTGCGGCGCTGTATTTGATCGGCGATTCGCCTGCAGAGCGCGCAGACGAGTTTTTGCAAGTGGTCGCGTCAGTCAGCGACATTGCCGACCTGCACAACGAGAGGGTGTCGTTTGAGCAGATCGAACAAAAGTTTGCGGCTGAGACAGCTGGAAATGAGTCGGCTGAAGTGGTGCAGACGCGCAATCGGTTGGCACACATTGTGGACACATTGCACGAAGCTGCGATGGGAGACGTGGTCAGCATTCACGAAGATCCACTCGAAGCGGGCGACATTGGGTACGTTGCGCCGTCTGGTACCGCTGCTGACAGCGCAAAGTCGCAGACCGGTGCGTCGGCGGACGCTGAAAGCGATGTGGACAGCGACGACGATGAGCCAGAGATTGTGGACGACGATTCTACGGGCAATGCCAACGGTACAAGGATCATTGACACCAACTGGTTTCGCTTTTTGGCATTTACAGTTGTCAGTGTCGCTATGCTGTTGCTGATCGTGTTTTTTGTGACGTGGTTGCGCAAACAGACCGATGGGTCGGCCAGCATTGACGACAGTCCGCTGAGTTCGCTGAGCCCCACGAACAATGGGCCGAGCGAAGCGACAACGAGTGCTCTTGCGGCGACAGCTGCGGCTGCCATCATCTAGAGGCACTGTAACTAAAATCAATTGCTTTTAATTTTCAGTTTCCTATGCCACATTCTTTTTCTCCAGCGTGCTGAGCGCCTCGAAAAAGTTTCGTGTCGCAAAGGGCAGCAAGATAAGCGAGAGAATCAGCGGAATGCCAATGTGCAAGACCTGCTCGCGTTTTCCCATTCCCAACTCAAACACGTCAATCCAAGAATAGATTGCATACACGATCAGCGCAACAATTAGCGCAAAAATTGCAATCGCGCTTGTACCGAGCACGGCGCGTTGTGATGCAGTGCTGGCCAACAGTGCGTCGATAGCGTCACGCGCGCGCAAAGACTGCATTACCGTTGTGTCTGACATTTGTTGGTTATTGAAAGCTGGCTCTTCTGGTTACGCATAACTGTACTGATCATGAAAAACTTTCATTGTCAAACAACAATAAACACGGTGGGTGTGGTTGTGGGTTTAGGCAAAGACCTACGTTTCTGTTCTCTACTGTCGGCGCTGCATCACCAAAGAAACCGCCAGCGATCAAGTTTCATTGTAACCAAATGCGTTTGCAATTTGCGCGTAAACCGACTCGAGTGGATGTTGCTGCGCCCACACACAAAGCTGGTCCCACGCGGAATAGTTGGCTAGATCAACTTGACGCGGCAACGTGACCTGAATACGCGCATACTGATCTTGTCGGAGCATCAGTGTGCAGCTTATGTGCGCTGCGTCGAGTGAACCGTCGTTGAACACTGACATTAGATTCGGCACCCACTGTGCCATACCGAGGTCGGCACGCGGTCCATAGCTATTCATATTCATGGGATGTGCTCCAGTGCCAATTGACAAGAGAAAGATATCGTCAAGCGCCACGTTTTGCGGCTGCACAGGCACGCTGTCTTGTGACGACGACTCGTCGTTGGCGTCGTCTGCGCATGTTTCATTTTTACACAGATTGCCATAGCGTATCGCATGTGAAATAGCCAACACTGATGGATTTTGCGCCACAACTCCGCCGTCGACACAACCCTGGTGTGCCGGAAAGTACGTTGGTGCCGCCGTGCTCTTGAGCAGCGTATCAACAAACGTTGCATTTCCAGATTCATCAAATGTCGTAAACAATTGTGCGTGCCACGCTTTTCCACTGCACTCGTGGTCTGGCGCACAGTGTTTGGAACACTCGTCACACATTGCGTGCGCAGCGACCGACTGGTCGGGCTGTGTGTCTGCGACGCCAATGTTGTTTGGCGGCTGACTTTTTGGATCTTCACTTGCCAAAATATCATCTGCAGCACACAGAGCGGCTGTGGGTTCGTTTGTGGGAACATCAAAGTACTCGTCTACGCTAGTGCACGCTGTCTCCGTGTCGACCGACGGTTGTGCGGAACGACTGGCACTTTGTCCCGGTAACCATGCTTGCAAGTTGGACGCTTGCTTTGAAATGTGGTCAAAAAACAAACCCCACCTGCCGCTCTGTGCAATGTCGTTGCTTTCATCGCCGCCGCCCAAATCGTCACCACGCACACTGTTAGCATTATCACCGATATTGCCTCCCGGTACATCTTGCTTGGCAACACAGGTTGTCACGATAGACGCACACTCTTCCATTTCGTCAAGTGTGTCTCTGCTATCACTGTCGCTGTCGGTATCACTGGTGCCAGAGAGAGTTTTTTCGCTGCTGGTGCGCGGACTGTTTTCTGCCGCTTCTCGAAATGTGACCGGACTGTAAGACTCGTGCACAGATATTGGCCATTTCATAGACTCGGCGCAGCCAGAAAGTGTACAGAGTTCCGTGCCCAATTCCACAACTGGCTTGGTATCGCGCGCAGCGTTCTTGCCGCGCAATCGAATCTTTGCATTGCGCACGGTGAGCGCACGTCGCATGCGCACGGCCTCTTGATGCGCTGCCCTTTCGGCGCGGTCGGCATCGTCATCAATGTCCTTGCCGCTCTGTCGATCGGCTGTGTCGATGCGAAACGATGTAAAGAGCAGGTCGGGCCGCATCGCTGTGCCGTGACAGTAGTGATTCAGCGGCGTCTCTGGCCCAAACACCGTTTGCAGTAGCGTCAGCAGCTTGGAATTTGTGTAGGCCGCCCGATAGAGTCCTCGCATTGAGCGTACCTCGTGAGACCACGTCTCACAGAAGATCTTCTGTGCAAATTCCTCGTTGAGCATGTGTCGCACCATTTCGTCGCAGCCGAGCGCACCGAGCGCAGCGCCGACAAGTGCACCGGCGCTCGTTCCGGCGACGAGGCGCACTTTTGACTCGAGCGACGGAAAGCGATTAAATATGCGCTGCAATAGCACAATTTGGAGAGCACAGCGCACACCTCCGCCGTCGAGCGAGATGATGAAATACTTTGGGCGCACAGCGACCGACATTTCGTTTTTGAATTTACAAGCGTGCGTTTTTAACAATGTGCAGAGTGGCGGTAAAACTTTTTTTGCTGTCCACACATGAAAACAGTAAATCGTCAAACAACCCTCCTCACACAATGTCGACCCTTCTCAAAACTCAAGAGGACTATGCCGCCGCCAATGAACACTCGCTCAAATCAGCAGATACTGATCTGCTCAACGATGGTCTGTTTGTGGCAATGGTGAGCATGCTGGCTGCTGCCGTGGTCGCCGGACTCTTCACGTTGCTCGCTCCGCTCGCGTGGCGCTTTGCCACGGTCTTTGGCATTATTGCGGTTGCATTTGGTGTCGCCTATGGCCTGCGCGCCGGTTTGCGCAAGTACAAGGCTGGTGCGCTCAAAAAGCGCGACCAAGATGCGCTTGATACCTCTGACGCTGGTCGCCAGAGCCTTCTTGGCGCTTCACAACCGACCTCTAGCATGGTTACTGCGCCGCCAAAGTTGGATGTGCCGCCTGCGCTTGCGGCTTTGTCATCCAAGGAAAAGACCGAATGATTAAAGCGGAAAAAAGAGTTTATTGATCATTGAGTTTAGGTCACAGCCTGTCTTGTCCCACATCAATTCATTTCATTCAGTTTTCTTTGTTGGTTGTTTTGGCGTCTGTAAAGTCGTCTTGGTGGTAATGATCGTCTTCCGCATGCTCGTCACCATCAGTTCGATCGCTGTACCCCCCGCCTCGTTCCATTCCCAGTTCACGCCGCAAACAGACGAGTGTCCAATTTGCTCGTTGACAATCGTTCGCCACGTACACAAATCCCACGAAACAGATAAATTCGAGAACCAACTGTAGAAAAGAACGCAACGATGGTTCGCAAGCATACTTTGCAACTACGATTCCTGCTACCAGCAGGAATGGAACGAAAGGCTTAATGAAGCGTGCAAACATCTGCAGATACAAACTCATTGATGCCAAAAATAATGTGTGGCAGGTGTTTGGTCCCGAATTTTTCTCAAATAAAGTTCAATAGCCCTCGCTTTCCGCTGTTTGATTTCTTTGTTTTCGGCACTGCTGCCAGGGGTTGCCGCGACGACGTTACGCTATGATTACGCCTCTTTGAAATAGAGTGTCGTCCCGAGTTTGCCGTCGTCGGCGTTGTTGAACGACTCGCGTATGACGAGGCGTTGCGAGCGGCACTGACAAGTGACATGGATCGGTTTGCCAACCTCCGTTGTGCTGTAGACGTTCTTGCTCCGCTGCCGGTCATCGCGTGTCGCGGATCTCGCTGTCCCGCCGCCTGCCGGTCCGCCACAGCTTTGCTCTCAAGTGGGGCTGTGTGTCGCGGTGCATCGCGCACACTTGCTCCTGCATGCCGCTGATGTGCATTCTGCTCTTCAACGGGCTGCCTTTGCTGAGCAGTGTTTGGCTGCTGCGGCTGTGTTTGTCTCGGGCGTTGCTGCGGAAGAGTCGGTTGAGCGGCTGCCGCCGTCGTCGAGGCCCGGCGCCGCGATGCGCTTGTCGAATCGCTGCTGTTGTTTGTCGGCGTGTGCACATACTTGACTCGAAAGTACTTGGGATATGGCGAGTTGTGTAGTGGCTTTAAGCCCTGCAAGCACGTCTCACACTCTGTGCAATCGCTGAGTAACTCAAACAGGCTATCGTACTCGGTTGGAATCAGTTCATCGAGTGCCACTGTAAACTTTGTGTTGTACGAGTGCATGATACTTCTCTGAAACAGCTGTCCGTCGCGGGTAATGATGTTAATCACATAGCTGCCCTTGTGCGTAAAGCTGAAACGGACGAGAAAGAACCCCGTGGCTGTGCGGTTCTCGTGCAGCGCTTGCGCAAGCAGACTTGTCGCCTCCTCCTTTCGGATAAAGCCGTAAAACCAACTTTGCTTGAACAAGTGCAGCATGTTGTTGAGAAACACATTCATCTGCGACAGAGGGCCGAGATAGTGCAGCATGTCACAGAAGCGTTGGAATGTCACAGACGGCCGTTTGTCAAATCTGTCGCACAACATAAATTGCAAACAGTGTCGGTAGTCTTGCGCATTGGCGAGTTGTGGAAGGGCAACCCTCGTCACAACGGAGCACTCTGCTTCCCACTGCGAGTAGCGAACCGACTGTGTGAGGTCGGTGTCGCCGGGCCACAGCCGGCGTGCCAACACCCGGCCGAGCATATCGGGGCACAGCACGTCGACGGCCAGTGCGGCAAACTGCGATTGAATTCGTGCAAACGATGGCCGGCGCTCTGCAGAGCCGTTCCAACACTGCTGCAAGAGATTTGTCACCGACAGTGGCCAATGGGGTGGCATGCGTGGACGACCACCGCCGACAACAAACTGCACAATTTCCTCGCGACCGCGCAAGTGGTTGAACAGATTTTCTCGTGGCGACAAGATCTCCCACAACATTAGCGAGAATGAATACACATCCGTTGCCTCGCCGTATTTGTACACTTTTCTTTGGTTGACGCTCGGCGCCGCGGTGAGCGCTCTCGTGCGCAAAATCTCAGGCGCCGAATACTTGACGTTTCCCTTAAAGTGGTGCGAAACTGGCTGCTCACCCTTTGTTGCTCCGAGGTACAGCGAGAGGCCAAAGTCGGCCACAACGACTGAAAAGTCTTGCCGGACGAGCAAATTGGCCGGCTTGAGATCGCGATGAACGATGTGATTGACGTGCATCCAGTGCAGGCCGGCAATGATGTCGCGCGCAAACGAAAGCCTCCTAGACATATCAAACACACTACAGAGATTATCTTTCAGCGTCCCACGCGCACAATACTCGGTGCACACGACCAGTTGGCCGCTCGGAGAACACGAAATGCCCATCAGCTGCACAATGTTGCGATGTCGCAGCGCTGCCATAAGCCGAAACTCTAGCAGAACCTTTTCATAGTCGAGCGCAGTTTGCGGTCGTGCTTTGAGAACCTTCACTGCCATTTGGCACCCGTGATGGCGAGCAGCGTGCACGTTAGAGTAGGCACCGCGACCGATTTTGGCACCCATCTCGAGCAAAGCATAGTCAAAAGTCGGTACCAGCGTGCTTATCTGTGGCGTGCCGCCACCTGAAACGTCGTTTTGGGCGAGCGTACGTCGCTGATCGTGCGCAAAAACTTGTGCACTCTCAAGCAGCAACTCGTCGGCGCGTGTTGCAAACGGCTGCTGTCGCAGAGCCGGCGCACGGTTGCGAATGTTTTGTTGTCGCTGCTCCTGCCTACGACGATACAACTGCTTTTGTGTCAGCGCATTGTTTGATGCACACGTGTCCTCTGCGTTTGGTTCTCCATTGGCGTCGGTGTGCGGAAGAAACATGAGGTTTTCGACGTCAAGTGAACCCTCGTCCGACGAGTCGTAGTGATTTTTCGCAGCACGCTCGGTTGCAACCTCGCAATTGGCAACAAAGTGTGTGTAAACGGTTGAATTGGGGGGCGAAACGGCCTCGCATATTTCCGAGAGGGTTCTGTAGAGGTCAGTTGTCTGCAACGTCATTGCCGACACGGCTCGGACGCTCTGACTGCCGTTGAGAAACACTGCCAGGCCGTGGTTGCAGATTTCAGCAAGCTGTTTTCTCCCTTTCGGTACGCTTGTGCTATTGTACATATCAAAAATGGTTCTCAGCAGATTGAGCAGACGCCCGTAGAGACCGAGCGCCGCCAAAATGCGAGAGTTTGTGCGCGCAGTGGAAAGATTACGAATCGCAGCAAGCGCCGAGCCGACAACGCGAATATGTCGCACCTGGAATGCATGTTCGGCGAGCGCGACAATAGATCGGACTCGAAGCGCACCGCTCGTTCCGCCGATGAGGTCCTTGAGTGAATCACTGTGACACATGTTGCAGAGAATGTTTGTTGCCAAATAGCGAATATTAGAGTCGGCAACAACAAATCGCTGCGTTTCGGCGCAATTGTGCCTGCAGCTTTCGGTGTGAACAGCGCCGTGTGCCGGCGTATGTTGATCAACTCCGGTTCGGAAGCACATACAAAGCGGTGCCGATGCCAACGACATCAGTACTATCAAGTAGCCATTGTGAAAGAACTCTGTGCGTGCGCGATCACAGTTGCTCATACAGTAGAGCAGCTTGAGAATCAAAACCGTCATTTTGGAGCGGTCCGAATCGCTGCGCAAGTCGATGTAGGTTTGAAAATCGCTTTGGCTTTGCTTTTTGTGAGCACCGTGCGCGTTGTGTTGGCCTTCGTCGTCGTCATCGTCGTCGTCATCGTTGGCATGAAGTCTATTTGCGTCGGCGTCATCTCCTCCAACTCGATTTACGCTCCAAAACCGATGTGCGCTCTCTGTAAAGGCGAGTGACAACAGCACCTCGCGAATCACACGCATCGCCGAGTAGTGACTGCATATTTCCTCGACTCGCTGTCGATGTGTGCCGCCACCCACAGCCGTGTTATTTGCATTTGTAGCAGGATGTAGCGTTTCATCGCGGCAGCTGTCAATGAGAAACGTAAATATACGTTGCCAATGATTGCCGTTGCGGCTCGATGCAATTTGACGCCGCTTGCCAAACAACTCTAGTTGCCGCAAACAGCCATCGACGTTCTTCCACATTAAAGAGCAGTTGTGCAGTTTAAAAATAAGCGTCGCGCTGACAAATGCAAAACAACGCTGGTGTTCAACTGCTTTGTTTGTTCAGTATGACAGCTGCGCATGAAAAACTTTCACAACACATTTGCGTTGCTCTGCAGAAACAAACCAACGCGACAATTTGTGTGTGCACGATTCGTTCGACTCGATTATTTGTACGCGCAAACAACGCGTGATAGAGAGTGTGTGTGCAGAATAGCTTTTTTAATTGATGGCGTGACTCTGCGTCTTCAACGATGCGCTGCAGAGAATGCGGTTTTGCGTGTCAGACAAATGTTGTGTAGGTTTTTCGTTTCATCGGCGCACCACGGTGCAAATTGCCGACACAAAAATTGCTGCTGCTCTTCTCGATGATTGGCGAGGAAAAACACGTGAGTATCAAGCAACAATCTGCCTTTTGACGCGTCGTACTGCTGCGTCAACCACCTCAATAGGTCTTCTGTGTGCTGCAGAGCGTCACACCGATGTACGAGTGCGAGAGTTTGCTTGATAGGTCCATACTTCCCGCCCCTAGCCGCAGCAGACCATTTGTTTGGTCTGTTCAGCGCTGAAAAGTCACTGCCACACAATGTGTGCCAGAGCACCATTTGCTCGGCAGTAATGTCAAAGCGTTCGAGAATACTCTGTTGGGTCAGCAGTGAAGCAAACGCTCGCGTTGTTACACCGACGTCGGACGCCAGTGCCGCCGAAAGTTGGACAATGTTGGGGACATCCAACACAATGTGTGGCGCACCAAATGCCAGTGCATCTACGTCGTCGCTAAAGAGAAACGATGCGACAGAGTCGCGACACAGTTTCGCGCAAGTCGCTTCGGCTTCGTGTTCGGCGACAAGAACATGCGCGCCACACGCGGTGCGCAGGAACCGCACTGCGATTTGCAAAAATTCGTCAGTGATTCGCTGTCTAATGCGATGCCTATCGCGCTCTTCCAGATTACTGTGCCAGTGTTGGTCTTTGCGGCGTGCTTCGCCAAACGCGCGCGCTGTGGTCAGAGTGTTGGGCAGCGCACAGATGTTGGACGCGCCAACGGAATCTTCTTGTGCGTGAAGAAAGCACTGCATTTGTCTTCTCTTGTGCCTATGCTGAAGAGACGCGGAATCGCAGTTTGGTTTATCGCTGTCTTCTCCGCGCGTCCGCTTTGGCCGGCGACCTGTTTCAGACGCCGTGTTGCACGACTCCACCACTTTGGCACTTTCGGTATCATTTGATCGACGCAACAATTCGTTGTCGCTTGATCGCATAAAAAACCTATCGGAGAATTGCCAAAGCGCGATTGCGACGCATGAGCAGCGTGCGCCACTTTCATCATTGCTGCTGCTGCCGCACGACTGTGACAATCTCCGATGCAAGATTGCAGTTCCACTTGCTCTCAACTGCAGTGGTGATACTGCAGCACAGTCAGATACAGAATAGTCACATAGTCCACACGATGAAAGCAGCGGTGAAAGGCACTGGTCGCCACCGACGCATGCGCCGCCGCCGCCGCCGCCACCGCTGCTGCCGCTGCTGCCTGATTTCAAGAAATCTGTTCCCAAACCAGACATCAATCGTTCATCGCACGTTGATATAGTCGTGCTGCTCTGTAATAGCATATCGGCTGCAACACCCGTGTCGGACGGTGGTGGCGGTGGTGGTGGCGGTGGTGCAGACTGCCAAAGCTGGGGTTCCGGACTCTGCTCAAAGAGACGTCGCACGTGCGCTGTCCATCTCAGATTTTGATGACTCGCGTCGGTTTTCGTATCATATGCTTCTGCAAATGGTTTCTGCGGCTGACGCGCACCGACTTGTGCACATCGGTAGAATGTCGCGGTTTTTTGTCTCGGCGTTTTGACAGCTGCGCACATGTCGGCATTTGTGCTCTGACCGTGCGCAGGCACAACGCCATCGTGAAGCCAGCTGGCGCTCTTCTCAGAGCATAGCCACGAGGCATAGTCCATGTGGCGCCACATGTGTTTATGCTGGTGCTCAAAGATAGACTTATTTTGCCAGAAATCGCCGCTCACACAGTGCCAATTCTCAAAGGTCTCCCGAGCAACACCGATATTTCCAAACGCCGATGGAAGAATAAACTCTGCAGTGCTGGTTTCGTCGCTCAGTGTGGAACACAACCTCGGATCGGGACTGTGGTTCGTATGCAACACTGCGCAAACCAAAAATGTCGCTCGGCAGTTGCGCCAACAGCGTTCGATGTCGCCGGCTCTTTGGTCGCACACTCTGCGTACGGTTTGAGCATGATCGCTTCCCACATGCACACAAACAATAAACGGTCGGTGCTGAGACTGAGACTGTGGTGGTGGCGTTGACTGTGGCGTTGACTGTGACTGTGACGAGGATTGGCCAGCAAATTTTTGTTCTTTGCAAGCGGGATTGTCGCGACAGGTGATCGCTGCGATGTTGTCGGATGCAATCATCGCGTCGATTAGTGAGCACAGCTGTGCCTCTATGCCAACGAGGCTGTCTGGAAAACTCAGCCAATCGAGTTCAACAACAAACGACGCTTGCACCGTTACGCGGATATTGATCATTATGTTCATCAGTTGAATGATCTGGTGCACCGGCAGGCGCGCCAGAAACGTCTTTGATGCAGAGCGCGCAAAGAGAGATTCGGGAATCTGAGAGCCGAGTGCCCACTCAAAGCTTGTTTGAAGCATCCGAAAGAGCGCCAGATGCGGCACGCCAACATAGTTGTCGTTGTGCGTCGCCTGCGACGAGCGATGGTGTCGCCGATCGTGCGTAGGCGGCTGCTGACGCGCCGCGACAGTTGTGTCGACAAGCGCCAACGACAATGCGAGAACCTGGTACCAGCGCAGGACGAATATCCGATGCAATAATAGCGAACGTTTGTCATTTAAAACCGTCCCGTTGAGCGAACGTTTCTGTCTCGCACGATCGACCAACTCGGCACTCTTGAGTTTCGGCGCTGCACCGTCGATCACGTACAGCATTTGGCGAACCGCCAACTTGCGTCTGCAATACTCGGAAAACACGTAGAGGCACATTAGCAAGTGTCGCTCGCTGCTTGTGGAACATTTCGACAGTGCTTCTGTAATCAGCGCTTGCAGGCGCACGTCTAGATTGGCCGATAACGCCAGAAAATGTGTTTCCAGTTGTGCGCCGCATTCGCTCTCGGTGTTGAGAAATTTGTAAAAGTAATTGTTTGCATCGATCGTTACAATGCTGCGAGCAAAGGCGTGCGCTGGTACCGACTGAACAAGCGCCGGCGATAAGCTGCGCACAAACGGCAGAAAGTTATGAATACCCATGACTTTGCTTTTCTTAAATTGCGCTGTCAAACACAAATGGTCTTTTTAGATCAACGTAGGTTTGCAACAGTAAAACAAGACGCTTTGGTTTTATTTGATCAAACGCGTTTCTCAGTCCCTGCCAAACACACTGCCCGACCCTATACATTGTCGGGCTGTGCGGAGCCCTCCTCCACTGCATCACTTTTGTCAGTGTCCATAGACGTTGCATCTGCATTGTCGCCGTCTTCGTTGCCGTCTTCGTCAACATCGTCTTCGTCGTCTTCGTCAACATCGTCTTCGTCGCCGTCTTCGTCAACATCATCTTCGTCGTCTTCAATGTCATCGTCCGACTCGTCACCGTCTTGACTGTCTGCATCGCCATACATCATTCGTTGGCGTTCTTCCTCTTCAAGGCGCGCCTCACGCTCTGCATCACGTCTCTCGCGTTTGATACGCCACTCTTCCATCTCTTGCGACGTCATCAGATCAATTTCTTCTTCATCTTCGACAACAAACCCGTCACCGTTGTCGTAGCATGAAGTCTCACCGTCGGCATCGCTCCGTTCATCGTCGTCAGTGTCTTCACTTCCAAGAAAGATGTCACCCTTTGACTTTTTCGCTTTCTTGCTTTTGCGAGCCGCTTTGCTTGCCTGCTTGCGCTTTTGTCCATTCGACACTGTTTCAGACGGACGGCCAGACGACTCTTCGTCGGCACCAGCGCTGACAGTTGCATCCGCCGTCGACTGAGACGCACGATATTTGCGTCGCCACGTCTTCTTTGTGCCATCACTGAGCGCTTCCCAAGCCGCATCGATTGCGGCGATAGTTTGCGAACGATCAAATTCCACGTCTTGCTCGCTGTTGTCGAGCATGTTTCGTGTGAAGCGCTCGAGCGCGCTGCGCAGGTGACTCTGCCTGTACCATGCGACGGTGGCTGCCCATTCGGCATCGGACGTTGCCTTATCGGCCTCTGCGGCAGCCAATTTGACAGCACGCTTCTCGTCTGCGACATCTTGCTTCTTTTTGAGTGCCGCAATATAAGACAATGCGCCCCATTGGTTTTCGTACGCAACGATTGCATCAGCGTGCGCGGCTCGCTCTTGTGCCTCTAGCTGCACGTACGGTTCTCGCTCTTCACTGGTCATCTTGGCCCACTGCTCAGCCAGCTGTTTGGTCGTTTTCTTGACCGCAACAACTTTCTCTCCTTCTCCGCGCTGCTCGTTAGCGGCACGCGCTTTGGCACACGCTTCATTGGCGGCGGCACGTTCAGCGCACGTAAAATGCATGTATGCATTCTTGGGCTTTCGCGGCGGAGCCGGTGCACTCAGCGCATGCTCGAGATATCGCTGATTGTATGTTTCCATTTCCGCAGCATACGTTGCGTACATGTCGCGTGACTTGGCGGTGTAAACCGCTTTTTCTTCGGCGGGCATGCTTTTCCAGCGCTGCGAGATTCCGAGACTATCGCAAAAGCGCATGTACGCCGTCTTGATGTTCTTCTTTTCGGGATTCTCTTGTTTCTCTTGCGTGTACAGCGTGAGAAACGGCTCACGCTCCGACTCACTCATTTGTGCCCATCGACCATCGAGCATCTCCTTTCGAAAAATGAGGTACGACGTCAATGGCTTGTTTGGCAACGGAAGCGGATCTTGCTGGGGAACAGCCGCCTCGATGGCGCTATCACTCGTGGCAGTGGAGAGTGCCGGGTTAGCGGCAATCGGTGGCGACGCACCTGCAGCAACGTTGGCCGACTGGTCAGAAGAGTTGACAGACATTTTCCAAAAAGATGTTGCGCACGATTGGTTGGTGTTTTGTTGTGGTTGCAGGCAACGTTCAGTTTTAACTGAGAGTGTGGCTTTTCTCACGCAACTGCTTTTTCAGGTGACCCACCGCTTTTTTTGTTTTTTTTTGTCCGTCCGTGTTTAATTGCGCACGATTGGTCAGCGCGCGTACACAAACAAACGTGCGTGGCTCTCTAATGCAAATACAAACTAGCGCTTGTGCGAAGCAATAAGATTGGGGCGGGAGGGAGGGATTGGGAAACATTGCTCGGTTTATTTTTTCACTGCCCGCCAACAAACTACTCTTCGTCATCGTCGACGATAAAGTCGTCGAGGCTTTCTCCGGCGTCGTCGCCGTCGGTCGAGTACTCTTCACTGCACAGATCTTCCTCGCCGGGCTTCAGTTTCGGGACTGCAAAGTCAATCGCAAGTCGCTTGCTTTTTGCAGCGGCCGATGGCTTGGCGACCGGACGCGCCACCGCCGTTTTCTTAGCGACAGCAGACGATGTGGCTGGGCGCGAGCCCGACGCCTTTGCTGCGGTCACAGGCCGAGCGGCGGGACGTTTTGCGGCAGGCACCGCAGTGCTTGAGCGCCGGTCACTGACCTTGGCCACTTTGGTCGGTGCCGAACTCTTGGCCGCTGCGGCCGGGCGTTTTGTGCCGAGTTGAACGGCGCGCTTTGGGTCGCTCGAGCGCACGACGCGACCAGCTGTGGGTTTGTGGGAAGACATTTTGAATTTGAGACCAAAACGTATTTTACTTGCTTTTGGTGGACACTAAAAAAAACATAAAAATCGAAACCCGCATTGATCGACCAAACAATGTCGAAAAACAGCTTTACGTTGCTTGAAAAGATCCGCTCAAATTGCTATATCGATAAAACACCAACCACACGTACTTTTTTATGGAAAATGCAACCACAGTGCAGTGACATTGTCGTAGCTTCCGCGCGCGTACGCAAAGGTGCGCACTGCGTGAACAAGTGCAAAAGCTTGGTCGGTGGCGCGTTTCGATGCACCGATAGCGACTGAATCACGCTTGCGTTTTCCGACCGGTGTTTCCGGCGCTTGTTTGCCGTCGGTGTCATTGGCCGCACATTCGCCGACCACGAGTGCCAATTCCGTCATCAATTCTTCCGTTGTATTGGCCTCAAATGCACCGTCGCACGCCAATAGAAACGCGCAGTCCCGGCCCGATCGCACATCGAACGGTCCGTAAACATCCGGATCTTCGATAATGTGCGGCCGAAGTGTCACGTCGCCAAACGAACGTGACACCGACAGTGAGCCGTTCACGCGGTGCACTACACCACCCGGGTGCCCGAATTCCATTACAAAGCCTCCCGATTCTTCGATTCTGTTTTTCTCGTCTGGGTCGGCGGGACTGTGGTCGCGCGTCACAAGTTTGCCTCGAAACTGCTTTGCATCGCTGGCACAGCTGATTGAGACCGCACGCGAGTCCCCACAATTGGCAATAAATGCGATTTGTTCTTTCTCAAAGAGGATCAGCATGCAGCACGTCGAACCAGATGTGCTGCCCGTCTTGAGGCACGCCTCTTCAAACGCAGACTCACACTCGGCAAAAGCTGTTTGGATTGCCTTTCTAACCGGTGCAATTTTTTTGCAGTTTCCAACGGCAATACTGCCGACATGTTTGGAGACGTATTTGGCGAGATGTTGACTGAGAAAAAGCGAGCACTCACTTCCGCCGTGTCCATCACAGACTGCAAAAATCCTAATCGTTCGCTCGCACGGTAGATCTGTGCTTTTTGATGGCTTATCAGAGCGGTTCCGCTTGCTGCGACGGGCTGCGGCGTCTGAGACGTCGGCGACGGCACGCCGACTTGCGGTTTCTTGTTTCGTGGCGGGCGGCGCGGCACACGCTCTTGCGTTAATGTAACAGTCCTCCATGTTGTTGCGACGACCCTGCATATCGGCACACGCCACAATCAGTTTCTCTGTGTTGAGCAGCAACGCCAACTTGTCGCTCTCTTCGACGCCGCTGTCTTCTGGCGGAATCAGGCCACTTTCACTCCTCTTCAGCGTCATTTTGCGCAACACTCGCGTACGACTCATTGTTACACAGAGAGACAAGAATTGTTTGGTTGGGCCGAGTTTTTTAAACACACAGAAATTGTCGACGGGTTTAATTGAAAACATCAAAGCCAAATTCGCGTGTGACCTTTTTCGTTTGCGCAATACATTTTTTGTGGAAAAACAAAAGGTTGTCGTGCGTCACGGCATCAAGTGAACTCATCGATTCATTGCAGCCGTCACAGTGTATGAATATGTTTGCGTGGCGCACAGTCGATTGGGCGTTGACAAAGTCGGCTTCTACAACGCGCTGCCCGTCCACGACCGCCTGTGCATCGGTGTTTGTCGGCTGTTCGCAGACCGTCGCAGTTGGCGAGCACTCATTGGAAGGCGCGCTCACAAGTCTGTCAATCTGCGAGGCCAATAAAACTCTTTCGTTGCGTTGTCGCCATCCTTTCCACGTATCAAGTGCATCCAGGCGCTGCATCGTCGAATTTTCCGATACTGGCAGAAGATCAAGCGTTGCACTGTCAAATGCATACGCGACCGTGTTGGCGGCTTGCGCCCGATCATCGCTATCTGCTACCTTGTAGCGGTCCGCACATAGTGTTTTTTGGCTGATTCTCTTTGGTAGCGTTTGCAGATCGATGTCGGTCAGCGTTTGTTGTTGATCCCACAAGTGTTTTTCAAAACGCTTCCGATAATTTTGAAAGCGCATGTGCCTCGCGTCGCCGAGAAAGAAGATCTCGCTCAAACGCTTTTGCGTTTTTTGAATTGTCTGTGCGATTTTGTGCGCACACTTTTGCGGAGCGCTCGCCCGACTGTGTGATTCGTGGTCATCTTCTGCGACATGATTGGCATCATCTTTGCCGACCCTGTTTGATCTGGAGCCTCCGCCGTTGCCCGTGCGCAGCAACGCAACAAACTGCGTCATTTCAGCTGCGTCGCGCAACACGACGCTCTGGCGGGCGCAGAAATCCGGCCACGTTTGCTCGGTAAAGCACTCTAGCATTGTTCGGTTGTCGCCGTCACGCTCCACGGGCCGTTCGCACACGCTGACCTTGCAGCGCTTGCGTGCGTCTTTGAAAGCGGCCTCGGCACATTCGCGCGGCATTGCCTGGCGTGCCTCTTTCTCTGTGCCGGTCAATTTGCGCTTGAGGCGTCCCTTTTCCAGCGGATTGTCTTTCTTGGCAACCCACAAGCTGCGAATGAGTTTGTGATCATTGTTAGAGACGCGCGAAGTGCCCTTTACGGCGCTGTTGGTCGCGCCCTTGCCGCTCATTTTTGTTGGTTGTCGGAGAATGTGTGGGTGGCTGGCTGGGCGGGCGGCGGCGGCGGCATTTTTCAAAAAAGAACGATCAAATTGGAAAGACATATCATGCGTTTATTCTCGCTTGTGCCTGTGTCTGTTTGTCGAGCGGCTCGAACCACCGATCGTTTACAAAGCCGACGTTGTCGCCGACTGTGCCGCCGCTGCAGAAGACTGCGCGGCCGACGTCGACGCGCCGGTCGGACCGACGTCGCCTTCGGCACCGAAACCGCCGCCGTTGGGGAAGCGACCGCCGTCGGCGAGCACAGAGTCGAGAAGCGGATGCGGGCGGTAGTCAAAGTACTCGCGCGGATCAATCGGGTTGATGCAGAACAGTTGGTTCTTGTCGCTCGCGCGCGTCGGAATGCGTGCACGACGTTCGCAGTTGATGCCCTCGGTGTAGAGCGGCGGCTTCTCAGCCGGAATCTGAAACGACAGACCAGACGGGCGGTCGCGAGCCATGCGCATCAAGTCGGTTGTCTTGGGCAAGTGCTTCTGGATGTCGGAAATCGACGCGCCGACTTTGAAGAGGCGGTTGACCTCGTCACCGGCCTTGGCGGTCGGAAGCATCTTTTCGGGGTCGCGAATCGCGCCGCGGTTCAACAGAGAAATGCCGCTCGACGTTGCCCGCGAGTAAATCTCGCTCGCAGAATCGCCCTGCGACTTGCTCGCAGTCACGTACAGATCGGCATCTTCGGTTGCGGTGCCGTGCTGAACGCGCGACAACTCGTTGTGCGCTTCGGCATCGTAAAAATCGTTGCGGTGGTCGTACGGGAACGGCATTTCTTTGTACTTGCCATCTTTGCACACCTGCATGGCCGGAAGCTTGGCCAACTCTCGTTGCCACCACGGCACGGTCTCATCTGCCAAATCGACCGGCTTGACGGCTCCGGCGTCTGCGCTGCCCGCCGCTTTCTTGCCGGCAAGCGCATCGGCCGCAGCGGCACCGCCAGTCGCCGCAAGAGAGGCGGCAGCATCGGCGGCGGCATCTCCCGCAGCCACGGCAGCGGCACTCGCGTCTCCCACCACACCGCTTTCTGCCTTGCCCGCGCCAGCTGCTGCTGCGCCAGCGGCCGCACCAGGTGCATCACCAGGCACTGCGGGCGTCGGCGTCTTTTCGAGAGGCTCGACCGTAGGTTCCGCGGCGCTTGTGCTGCTCTTGCTCTTGTAGAAAAAGTGCTTGGCAAGGAGACCACCGACAATGACGAGGGCGAGAAAGCCGAGCACTGTGTAGATGGTGCTTTTTTGGACACCCGCCACCTTGTCGGCAGGGGCCGTATGAGATTCAACTTGCACAGTCGACATCACTTTGCGTTTTTTTGTACTTTATAGTGTCACGAAAAACGAAAAGACGTATTGAAGACGTTTTACTCATCAATCATCCCACACCAAAAAATGCACTCTACATCGTGCAACGTGCGCTTTATTGTGTACACGCTCACTTTGGAAGCAGAAAAAGTTTTGTGGAAAGAAATACGTTTGCCGAAAAACACACTCAAAATGCTTTGCCCGACACAACTCGTCAACAATTTGTTGTGTGGCAAAATGTGCGCGCGGTCTCACCTCACAAATTGGTGAGATCAGTTTTTTGTATCGGGTTTTTTAAAACAAAACCAAAAGCTGCACCAGTCTCTGGGCCGATTTGTGCATGCAAAACACAGTCGAGTTTCACTTGGCGACCGATTCACATATGAGTGAGAATCTTTGTCCAATTGCGGTTCCCGATGTGCCTGCAGACATCGTCGCCCACGACATTATTGATCTTTGTGACGATCCAGTGGGAGGTGGCAACGTTCCAAAGCCAAAAAACGAGTGCGCAGCATCGAAAGCAAAAGTGGGCGGCCAAGTCGACTCTGAGCAGCGGGTTGTATTGGATGAAATTGCGTTTGAGCGATCTGACAACACTATTGACATTGTCTCATTTGACATCGGTACAGTGCGAATGGGTGTGACGCGTGTTCGCTACGATTATCAGAGGCGCCGCTTGTGCATACTGTACGCGATGCTGCTCAACATCTACCATCCGTATCAGGTGCTCAATTGCAACGATCAAGACTCCAAAGACGAATCGACATTCAAGGTCAAAGCCTATCAGCACACTGCTCACCCGTTTGGCTGCGAGAGTGCGTCGCAGTCGCGTCAGACGCGAGCGCAACTCAACGCCGCGTTTTCCCAAAAGCAGAGTTTTTCACGAAAGAGAGCGTTGATTGTGGAAAACAGTGAACAAGCGCTGCAGTTTTACTCGGCACGACATCCGCCGCACACAAAGAAGCGGCGCGAAGCCAAGTTTGCAAAGAAAGAAATCAGCAAAGCCCTCGCCAAGGGCTGGGTACTCGACAGTGCCCAACTGGTGCTCGCTCTGAACGGTCACGACTGGATCAGCGGCGAGTCTGCAGACGGACCACTCGATTTCTGTCTGCTCGAACAGCAGGATCCGAAAAACATTCACATGCGCGCACTTTGTATGTCGGTTGCGACTTACTATGAAACACGACGACAGATGGCACTGCAGCTGAAGCAGAAAGCGGCAGAGTGCGCTGATACAAGTGAGTTTGCTACGCAGGCGCTGCGCTCACTGCGCCCGATTGTCAAAATCTGTTCGTCGTCAAACAAGCTGGCCCATGGAATTACCGATGCCCTTCACACGCGCTGGAGCGTCTCACGACAGATGCGAGACGATAGCAGCACACTTCGTCTCACCGCCGTTCAGATTCGTGCGTTGTGTAAGAAATACTTTTCGGTACCATCAGAGAACAGTGTCGCCAACTCTGAAAACTATTCAAAGCGCAAGATTAGCAGTGTGGCGGAAATCACGCGCTTTTTCTGTCGCCCGTTGTTGGAAGAGGCGCGCTCGCGGACAAAGCGCTACTGCGAGAGATCGCTTATTCAGACCAATGTGACGCCGAACAAATGCCCAGAAGCAGTTGTAGAATCGCTCGCAAGATCTTTTCCTGTTGGTGCATACGCCCACTGGCTTGTCAACCAACAAGCAGAGAAAAACAACATCACCGATGCTCTTTTGCAAGTGTTTTCGTGGATAGAGCAGGCTGCGCAACCGCACTTTCCAAATGACAATGTGGCTGAATGAATGAATGAATGAGAATAAAGCTTTCCGGCAGTTTATTTACGCCTGCACATTTTGTTGTTCATAGTACTGTCTGCACAACACGTCGCTCGCCGCGGTGTCTTCAATACCATTGTGGTAAACAGCATAGGGCTGCACCCACACGCCGCCATTCGGATCAAACAGTTGCCAAGTGCCCGTTTCTTTGCCATCACTGTCGTACTGACCAATGTGTGCAATGTTGCCGTTTTCGTAGTACTTTTTTGAAGGTCCACAAAACACACCGTCGCGATGATTCACCTCGCGGAAAACTCCTCCAGACTCGTAGCGTAGCACAGCGCAGCCTTGACCCGGTGTTCCGTCCAACCAGGTGACCAAAGTGGAAATTGCAGACGCACTCATATTGTCTGTTGTGTGGGTGGGACCAGGCGCGGAAAATTAAAAAAATCCTGCATTTTTCCTGCAAACCAGTAGTAGAGTTAAATCTGAAAAAATCGCAAATAAAGCGACTGTGAGTCTTTGCAAACGAATTCAAGCGCATACAAAACATCATTCACCGATGCTGTCTATCACACAACCCAAGCAAGGCATTTTCCACGCCAGTTCTGGTGCCAAAGTTCAGCAAACGCCGCGCTCAAAGACGCTCGGGCGCGTTCAGACGTTTGTGGTACCGTGCGAAGCGGTATCGCGTGACCCGTCGCCGCTCGGCGTTCAGGGTGCGCTGCTGCGCGAGGCGACACTTCTCGCGTGTCGCATTGCGATCCTGAATGGCGAAACAAAGACCTTTGAACAGTTGGGCAACCAATCGGCTGCCCAAAAGGCCAACGGAACAGATGACGAACAAACGGCGATGATCGACGATGAAAAGTTGCGTCGCTTTCTCGAGCATTCGACGCCGGTGGACAGCACTGAAACACGCGCACAGATTGTCACAAGTGACGACGAGTGTGAGCGTGCCGAACAAAGCGCCGTTTGTCGACCGGTGATCGATGACAATGATGAGAGCAAAGAGCCTCGCGAAACTGAGAGTGTATGCTTGCAAGAGACTTGCCGGCAGTGCGTCGGTCAGGAAGCGTCGTCCGACACACGCGTTGCGTTGCACGACTGGACCAACGACGATCTTGTCAAGTACAACTATGTGATGCAACAACGTGCCCACCATCACATCATCTATACGCACCCGTGTGTGCAAGGCGACATCAAAGTGAGCGTTCCGCTTCTCACGCACCTCTACGGCACCGATGTGAGCAAGATTCCCCAGGCGCCGGCACTGCCGACGCGAGCAGCGTTCAACAAGAGTGCGACAAACGTTCGCGCTCTCACGTCTGATCAGATTCTTGCCGAAAGGAGCCGCTTGCGCCGCGCCGTTTCGATGTCTGCCGCGTCCTTTGCACAGTGCAAGAACGACGCGGAATTTGTGCGCGAACTTGTTGACAAGATCAGCGCATGCCAGTCGCAGCGTTCGCTCGCCGAAGAGAGCATCGAGAGTCGCGTTGAACGTGCGCGCGCACAGCGCATTGCGAGCAAAATTGCCGAGGAACAGCGCACCAAAGACGAATACAATCGTCTTTTGCTGGCTACGAAGAAAAACCTCTTGCGCACCAAGGCCTACTGCGAAACGAACAACAACGCCGCCGAGTCGGATAGCGACTCTGAGTACGAAACCGACGGCTATGTAGAGTATGTCGAGGATTTGACAGCTTCGGAATACTCTTACGAAAGCGACTCTGAGAGCGACACGGAAAGCACTGAAAGCGATGCCGAATACGACGGAGAATACCACGAGCAAGACAGCGACAGCGAGAGCGAAGTGGAAGTGCCTGTGCGCATTCTGAAAAAGAAGATTTTGGTGCGCCGCGAAGAAGACAGCGAAAACAGCAGCAGCGAAAGCAGCGGCAGCGAAGACGAAGCAGACCTCGCGCTCGCTGCAGAGCAAGCCGACTCGCCAACAGTGACTGTGCGAGAAGAACACTGCGACATTCTCGACGACTACGATAGTGGCAGTGGCAGTGGCAGCGACGATGCCGAAAAGAAGGTCGCGGCAGAGTGCGTCACGGTCAACCAATCGTGCACCGATTTCATGCTCGCAGTGTGCGAGCCGTCAGACACATTTGTGTTCTTTAAGAAGCTGAATTGCCCGATCGTTTTGCAGTGGGCCGATGAGGAACGCACGAGCATCCACGTATTTCGTCGTTACACAATCAATCGCACAACGTGGACCCTTCAGAGCGCGCAATCGGTTTACTTTCAACTGTTGGCCACGCTTCATACACGTTTGTCGTCGCGCCAACTGGCCTGAGCAGCGCCAAACCAACGTTATAGAACAGTGTAAAGCAAACAAAAGAGAATAAAATGTATGTATTTTTTCCGTTTACAGATCAGTCTTTGAGAATCACAGAGCGGAATGTCAGAGAGATGCGCGTTGATCTTTTGCCATGATTGCGATCAGATTTCCTAGCGGCAATAGAGTGTCGCCACTTGTAGCGTGCGTCACCAGTCAATACAATGAGAGATTTTGGTGGCAGCCAGCAATCCACTGTTCTTTTCTCGTTGCCGATTTCTTCAAACCGCATTACGGTTCCCGAAGCCATTGTCAGTGATGCGATAGTGTCACCAAAGCACGTGACACAATCTACATGTGGGGAAATACCTTGTCCCGGTTTGTATTCGTTGACGATGCATTGATTGAAAAGTGCAGTGGGCAGATGCCGTGTGTTGTCCGACCGGTTCAATCGTTCCACAATCTTCTGTGCCAGTTTAGTGAGGCGTGGAGTGAATGGCGTTGCAGTGTCACGTTTGCTGATCGTTCTCATTTTGTAATTGTAGCTAAAGCCATAGTGCTGCACACGTCGCTTCAATTGACTGCTCCAATCGCCATCGGCAACGTCGTAAAGCAACAGCTTTTCCGTGTCGTGGTCGACAAAACCTGTCCAATAATGCAGTCCAGAAATTACAGGGTGTTTTGCTGCGTTTGCGCCGACTATCTTGTCATTGGTGCAAGGACGCTTTGCACACACACCAGACGCAGAAGCAGCACTAGAAGCGGTGTCGGCAGCAGCAGAAGCATCAGCAGTTTTTGAGGCAGTCGTGTCAACGAGAAATCTCTTCATTGTTTCAATAGTATTTTTTTATGGGATCTTCCGGTGGTGCGTTTTGTGCCCACCACCACTCACCAAACGGCTCAGATTCACTCCACGGCTCTTGTGTGTGCGAAATGTCCAACGGCAATGTTCCAACAGATTTTCCCATGTTTTGGTACCGATAAGCCATAACCACAGCAATAACGAGCGAAATAAAAGCAAGAAGGATCAATCCTGCCGAAATAATATACCACAGCAGTGTCTCTGCACGCCACAGAGAAATACCTGCGGCAATGGCGCCAAGTGCGCAAACCGCGCCTGCAGTCAGTGCAATGTTGTATGTTTTCGATTTGCTTTTCGCCAGCGTTTGCCTGTAGACTTTTGATCGGCGTCGTGCGAGTGCTTCCGGAGATGTGTCGCCAATGTCACAGTCGTCCCAATCATACTTGCTGCTGGGGTAGTCGTATTTAAAGTGTTTGCTCTGTTCGTCGAGATTCCACTCGTGCACCAGAGCAGCGTGGTAGTCGCCTTTTCGAATAAAGTTGCGCAACGGCCCGTCCAGCTGGCGCTCTGTGCTGCTGTCATTCATAGCCGCGTCGGCCATCACTTTCCATTCTGCCATTTTCACTGGGTCGGCCAGTGTCGCTGTTAAATCACCGACCACCGGTTCGACAGAGTTGCGATCGGCCACCCACTTGCGCCAATAGTTTGTACCGACTCGGCGCGACTTTCGACACTCGGTGCTGTAGTTTTCGTGAGACATGACGTGCACAGACAGACTAATAAACTCGAGGCTTTGGGTTTCAAGATAGGCGTGTTTACTTCACAAGTGGTGTTGCGACGCAAAAATATCGTTGGCTGTGCTCTGCATAGCGCACAGTCTGAACAGCGACGTCACTATCTCACGGGTTCTCTGCAAAGTATTGGTCAATGGCGGCAGTCCATTCCTCTTCGGTGATGCGCAGCTTTTCGATCTGCGGCCCGTAAACGCCTTTTCGGTTGATGTAGGCGCCGATGAGGCTCTCTTGTTGTTCACCGGTGATCACGCCGCGAAGCACAGAGTGGCGTGTCGCAAAGATGTTGCAGCCGATCGCATCGGTGCCGAGGCGACCCTCACAGATCTTGCGCATCAGCACGTGGTACGCGTTGTAGAAAATCGGCCACTTTTGCATCAGCTTTTCGTACCACAGCACCCACTCGGGCATTGTTTCGTCCTTTGCACGCTTGGCAATGGCACCAAACTGCGCTGTTTGTTGGATCAGCAGGGCGATACACTGCAGGAATGTACGTCCGCCGTCGTAGAGTTCCTGAGAGCCTTTCGGATCAAAGTTCTTCCACGTCACTTTTTGGCTTTCCAAAATGTCGATGAGTGCCGGAAAACGAGCATTAAAGAGCGGATAGGTCTCTCGAATCTCGCGCTTGCTCGTGTTGTTCTTGCGCGCAATCAGAATGCCGTTCAGACACTGCATGTAGTCTTGTCCTCGATCGTACGTAATCGGCTTTGTGCTGATGGCACTGGTGGCTTGTGTGTCTTGGCTCATCGCGTCAATTATCTATCGGGCGGGTGGGCGGTTGGCTGTTTGTTTGTTCAATGAGACTCGGATATCGACTGCAGAATCAACGTTGGTTGAAACTGGGTGGGTGTAGTAATTGTGTGCGGTGTGTGTTTGTTTTTCTTTTTTGTTTTTGACCAACCCGCCTTTTTTTGTATGCGCATGTGCCGTCGCCCGCAAATGCCGGATGGAAGCAGCAAGTTTTTTTGTTCCGAAAATCGTTGCGGCTTTGAGAGCACACACGACAGTCAAGTTTAACGTTGACAAGCAGAGTGTCAGCAAACGACACACGATGGACGCAGAAAAACCACAGAAACCGGAAAATACCACGACCGTCGCGATTGATGCCACCGTGTTGCAGCAGCTTTTCGAACAAAACACACTTCTTCTCTCTCAACTGCAACACCAGCAGCGGGTCGATGATGCTGAAAACTCACACATGGAAATATGGAAGCCGATTCAGTACAATTATGTTGCCAGTTTTCTGCGCAAGTGCATTTCACGAATGAATTTGCACGAAGAGTCTGCGAGGTACTATGAGCGTCGGCACAAGCAAATTAGCATTCCCGCTACAGTTCTCGGCGTTGTCACTAGTGGCACGGCGTTTTCGCAGTGGAGCGACAACGTACTCTGTGAAGAGGCCAGCCCTGTCTGGATGCTTGTCGGTGGAATGATGGCCCTGGCAACCATCTTGCATAATCTCAGCGAATATGTGTTTGGTTGGAAAGACAAATCGAGACAACATCACCAGACGTACATCAACTTTAGTCGACTCGTGAAGCGGGTCGGAAACGAACTCAACAACCCTGTCACAGAGCACAGATCGTACCGTGCGTTTATAGAAAGTGTCAGCGATGACTATGATCGCTACACCGAACATGCACCGGTTATTCCTAGTTCGGTGGATAAAAAGATGCGCGAGAGATACATGGCAAACAGAGCGCGCCAACAGCAGCAGCAACAGAAGCAACAACAACAACAACAACAACAGATCTATCAGCAACAGCACGGCGGCACTGATGTGCCGGGCGCTTCTTTTGGTGCCGAGGCGTCATCCAATGGCGATGCAATGTATACGCCTACCGCCGCCGAGATTGTTTTGCAAACTGGCGGCGTTAGTACTGCAATTGACATTGAACATGCCCACCGCGATCCTTCTACGCAGGTATCGTCGGCAGATCCCTCGCCTCGAAGAGTGAGCGAACAGACACCGGCCCGCACGAGCGACAGTGACGCTGTGATCAGTGACGCAGAGCATATTCGGCGTCTTGTGCAGGCTCAGATGCAAGCAAGGCGCTCGAGCGTACGACCGACAGCGAGCCGACTCGATCCGACAGCACTGCAAGAGCGTCGTTCATCTCCGGTGTACACGTTGGGTACAGCAACCACACTTGTAGAACAGTTACAAGAGGAAAACAAATTTGCACGCCCGGTGACATCGGAAAGGCGCGCTGGTCGATTGTCGCTGCGCAATGCGCTCAGTCGGCGGCGAGCCGGCTCAGTGGTCAAGTCGAATGCGTCGTCTGCACCATCAACGATAAACAAATCGCAAAAGCAGCGTGTGACGTTTGCGTCGACACAACCGCTGCCAAATGCAGACCCACAGTTTCCCGCGTACCGTGCACCGCCCAGAAGAACCGACAGCGGACGGTTCATCAATGATTCTGGCGTTTTACGTCGTCATCCCGTTGACAACCGAATTCAGTATGCCGTGAGCGACGACCAAAGGCGCGCCTTTGATGCATCATCAACATCCCACACGCTCAACGAGGATCTCGAACAAAACTATGGCCAGCTTTCGATCGACTCACTCATCGAAGTCGATGCCCTCTGTGACAAATCGAGTCCCGACACAAGCGCCGTCGCTGGTGTGGTGCACCGAACAAGTGTCGCAGAGCCAATGGAGATGCAGCTGGGCTTTGACTCGGCCACCAACAGTGCTTCGGCGATAAATGCACAGCGTAAGCGCGCACGTCGCCGGCCAAAGAAAGCGCGGCGTCACAAGAGCCATTCGCGAAAGCCGACGCCACCAACTGTTGCAGACGAGAAGCGAGATGGCAGTGCAACGGGAATGACAGCTGTTACAAAGCAGGGAGAGCAAGCTGTTCCGTCGCTAGTTCAATTGGATCCACTGAGATTCACATCTGCGGCACGACAGGAGCGCAAAGAGAGAAATAATCTACACAGCAAACTGGACGGCACTGCGGCACAAGACTACGCCGGTGACGGTGGCAATGATACCACGCCCGAACAAATCGAGCCGGTTGCCACAGGTCGCGTTGAGTTTAGTGAATGAGTGAATTTAGAATGGGGTTGGGCAAAAAAAAGAGTTTCAATGTCGTTGAGTGTTTACTGCGTGGCGCGAGTTTGTGCCGGCAAATATTTGTCCAACATGTCGGCCACATAGTTGTCACTGTCTCCCTGAACGAGCGTGGCAAACGCGGTGAGATGCTCTGATGTGCTTGTGTTGTTGTCGCACACCGTGTCGCGGAAATAGTTGTTGTTTGGCTGCTCGCCGAGTGCGTTGAGCCGAGCATACTTTTGCAGTCCGTCGACGTTGTGCAGTTGACACGCCGCCGCTTTGCTAATGTTCACCGGCACAAGCAGAAAGTTGCTGTGTGTCTTTGCTCTTTCGAGAATCATTTGGCACGGTCGACTGCCAGTTTTGAGTTTCGCACCATAGTTGGCGTCGCAAGCGGCCTGGCACGGCGGCAAGCACGGTACGGGCTCGGGCGTCGTTGGATCGCCACGACCAAAGCCTCTCCATGCACCCAAATCGCCTGCGGCATAGTGGCATGTCTCACGCCAATCGTTTTGCAACTCTGCACATCGGCTCGGATCAAATTTTGTAATCGGCACCACTGCGCAGCGGTTTGCCGCCAGTCGATTGTGGACGTCAATTGCTCTCGCGTCTGTCATGTATGTGTAGATCTATATAGTCGTAGCGTTTTTTGGTTGCAAAGAGCGATGAAGGTGCGACTTTACTGTGAGTTTGCACACAAAAACTGTTTGATCTGTAAGCACACACATAAAAACTTTTTTGCTGACGCACAGCCAACAAAGAAACCGGCGGCGTAAAAACGTAAATATATAACCGGGTCGGTGGCGGCGGCGGCGGCGCTCGCAAGAAACAAAAAAAGAGCACATACCTTTGAAAGCAATAATTATGTCTGTCATTGGCGACGAGAAGCAAAAAGCGGAAAATCTTGGCAGTGTGAACGAGACGCGTGGCGACAATGAAACGGTAGAGAGCCTCATCGATAATTTGGAGGATCTGCTCGGTTTGGCGGAAGAGTACGACGACGCTGAAGATTCGGCGGAAATGTCACTTGCGCCATTTGACGACAACTCTGATGGTGCCAGCGACGTCTTGCGCCTCCTCAACGAACTCAAGGTCGCCGAACAGCAAACTGAACTGCTTCAGCAGATTGTGCAAGAGCAAATGAAGGTGATCAATGATGCGTGCTCACGCCTAGAGAGTCTTGAGAAGGCCTGCAAGGTCGACCATTGCGACAAAATTGCAGCGCTGGAAGCGGCCGCCGCCAAGTTGCAACAAGAGTTGATCGGGGCGCATGCCGACGTTGATAAGGTCAAGTGTGCTCGTGACGGCTATTTTGAACGCACAAAGGAGTTGTCTAAAAAATTAGAGGAGAGCAAAGATCGAATCGCGCGCCTCACCGACACACACGCGCTCAAAGCCAGTGCTGCGCAAGCAAAGCTGCAAGCCGACTGGTCGCTTCAATTGGATCAGGCTAGTGATCAGTTGGCTGCCCAAAAAAAGATCTGTGAAACGCAAAGCGCGCTGCTAGAGAAGCAGAATCGTCAGCTGGCGCTAAAAAGCGCGCTGCTGGAGATCAGTGAAACCAGAGCGCTGAACAGTGCCGCTGATGCCGAGCGTCTGGAAGAGCGCATTCGTTCGCTGCAGCAGAGTGCGGCAAAGGTTCAGCATGCCGATCTCAAACTCCAGATGTCGGCGTTGGAGGCGCTGTTGCGCCAGGACATGAAGCAGTGCGAACAGAACAAGCTTGCATTTCAAAGAGAAAAAGAAACGCACGGAAAAAGCCGGCCGTCGACCTACAATGTTCTGCGTGCGCGACACATTTCCTCGCAGAAAAAGCTGCGAGCAAGCATTGCGCATCAAAAAGCCATTGCTGATCAGATGCGCAAAAAAGCGGCCACGCAAAACAAGTGATTGAAGAAAAAACCATTTTAAAAGACATCTTTAGTCTCACGCGCGCACTCTGTCAAGACAGACAGCATTACTTTTGGCCGGCCTCGTGTGCCGCCTTGTCCTTGGCATAGCGTGCCTTGTCAGCGTCAGAAAGCTTCACAAACTTTGACTTGTCGGCCAAGTTGGCCCACGCAACGGAAACCATCTTGCCAATTTCGCCAAATGAGGCGTTGGGGTTGGCGGCCACAATCTCGGGACGCTTTTCCATCCCAAAGTAGATGTACGCGGTTTTCGCCCGCTTGAAAGGCAACTTGTCTTTCTTTGCCTTTTTGGCCGCTTTCACAACCTTGGCAACGTCCTTTTCAACCGACTTTTCAACAACCTTTGCCTTCTTGACAGCCTTTTTCTTTGTCGCCGACGCCTTGGCCTTGGCCTTTTTCGCGACCTTGCTCGCCGGAGCCTTGGCCTTCTTGGCGGCCTTGCTCACCGGAGCCTTTGCAGCTTCATAGGACGCTTTGATTGTCATCGTTCACTTTTTTTTGTTTTGTGTGTGTGTGCGTGTGTGTGCACGCGCGCAGTTTTTTTGTCTGGTGCGCCACGATTTTTTTTGCACGCTTGCGTGGGGTCGGTGTGGCCGTTTGTTGTAGATTTTTCTAAAGAAACACACACAAAATGGTGTCGTGTGGAAACGCAATTGGCCAACAATTCAAACTCTTCTCTTTGTAAAACAACAACAAAAAACAAAAACCAGCTATGTCTGTTTTGTCGCCAGACCGACAGAGTAGTGGTCGGCTCGACAGCATGATTGCTGCAGCGGCGCCCGCGCACGACACTCAAAAGCTGAGTGCCCTACAGAAACTGCAAAAGGCCGGACTTGATCTTTTGTCGTCTATTCATTGGATTGTGTTTGTTGTCATTGGAGTCTTGTTTGCCGGCGTCGTTGCTTTGTTCAAGCATCGCAAGGCAGTACGCGAAACTCGAGAGATGGAACTGTCCGCCGATCTTGTTGCGCAAGGCAGAGACCAGCTTGAACAGATATACTTTCCCAACGGAAAGCTAAACACATCGCTATTTCGTGTCGATGAAGCTGCCGTCGCAAACTCTCACAGCGACCCAGCAGCAAAGGTCACCTATGCAGACGATGCCATCAATCGAAAACTGAATTCCACGCATTCCGGTTCACTGTTCAAGCAATTGAGTGGCTATGTACGCACCGGAAAGATGTTTTCGTTTGTCAATTCGCTTGCCGACACTGGCAGCAACATCCAAGCCAAGTTGGCTGAGCAAACTAAGCCAGCGGAACTGAGCGAGCGGCAGAAACACCACATGAACATGCACCGCGCACATGTCGGTGACCCGTTGCGCAATCCGTTTCTTCGTGCACAAATCAACAAGGACTGGGAAGAGAAGCAAAGAGAAAAGGCAAGCAGGCAGGGCCAAGAGCAACATAGTGCACCAGCGTGTAACTTGTCGCCAACAACTGCGGCCACGCAGCCCAATGAAGCGGCGGCACCGACCATTGTGTACACTCCGCAGGAGATCGACCAATTAAATGCCGTATTTTGACTGAAAGTGGCTGATTCACTGCAATCGATTGTGTGCCATATGGTCAAACGCGCCGGCCAACTCACTCGCGTCCAAACCCACAATATTTCAATAAAAACCCCCGCACCGCGTTGCTTTTTGTGATCGCGCGCGCTTAAATAATAATTTCATTTGCAAAGAGTTAAAAATGTCTGTGGTGGCAGAACGCACAAAACAAGTGCCAACGCTCGACACGTTTGACGACAGCTTTCTCAACCCCTTGGACGAGTGTGAACTTATCGGCAACCGTGCTGCGAATGAGGCCCTTGACACTTTTTTTGCCGACTTTGCACGTTTCAACCGTGAAGTCGCTATCGATCCGTCGTCTGCGCGACTGCCCGAGTGCACCGCGCTATTTGTCAAAGGTCCGCCGGGCGGCGGTAAGTCGACGGCGGTAGAGTTTTTTATGCGCAAACATGGCATCAAGGCGTCACGCACGTTTGATATGGCGCTCGAATCGCGAAACTGCGATTTCGTCAATTCAAATCTATTCAATGCGTTGAACACCACACCGTTTGGTGCGTCTGTAGTTCTGCGCGACGTGGACGCACTCAGCATTAGCGGCAAGGCAAGTCCGGCCGACAAGCTTTCAAAGTACCTGGAAGGTCCGGGAATGGCCATGGGCAATTCTCTGTTGCGCAAAATCCGAGACAACGCAGACGCCAAGCGCGCTGCAAAGATTGCCGACGTCGAAGCGACTATTCGCGAGGCGGCGTCGGCCAAGCACAAGCGGGGAACAAAGCGCGCAGCGGGCAAGGCAAGCAAAGGTACAGTTGCCAAACCGTCGACAGCAGACGGCAGCGCAAATCAGGCAGACATCAATAGAGAGGCGGCGACCATGACACTCGCGGGCGGCTCTCCGTCCGATGTCGGCGGCAAACGCAAAGCAAAGGGCTCAGTGGGCACAACAGCGGCGCCGCAGAACAGCATGAAACGGGCTCGCCTCGCCTCACAGGCGGCAACGATGGCAAAGTTTTCTCGAAACACAAAGGCACGCGTATCAGGCACCAAGCGTGACCCAAAAACGCTGTACGAACTCTACCGTCAATACTACCCGTTCACAACGCACGTTCCGCTCGTTATGCTTGCCAACGACCACGAATACCACAGCATGTTTGCGCGCGTCGCCAAGATGTCGCACTGTTGTGTCGTGCAGTTTCGACAACCCAAGATGGAAAACATTGTGGCGCGAATCGAGCAGATCTTTCTCCGACTCGGCATTCGCGCCGCAAAACCCAAAGGTTCTCGCGGCTTTTTAGTGTCGGAAATTGCTGCCTATGCATCTGGCGACATTCGCAAAGCAATGCGCACCGTTCGGATCGGCATTCAACGTGCGCTGCTCGCGCGCGAAGCACAAGCCGGTGGCACATTGCACGATCAAGATTACTTGGCCCTCAAACGACGCTTTGTCAGCGTTTTCTTTGACGAGCAGCAAAGCAACCAGAAGGATCATTTCACGGCAGTCTCTTTTCTCGCGCTCGGTTGTCCCGACATCGATAGCGCACTGCAGCACGTTGCTCGTCCGCGACTTCCAATGGTGCCCATTACGCTGTACGAGTGCTTTGCGCGACTCTTACCACACGCTCCGGCGGCAACGCAAAAGGTAGCCAAGCGCCAAAGAGCCAGCGAGCGCTCGTTGACGTTGGCCACAACAACGCCGCGATCCACCAAAAACAGCAACAAGTGCTTTTCCGTGCAGAATCTCAAGAAAAAGCTTTTCCCGTTTCTGCAACAGGCCATGTGCGCCACAAAGAGCGTTGAAGCAACAAGCGAAAGCGACGATAGATTCTGCTCGGCGTTGATGGATAGATACCTCATTGCGAGCGAAACAGCAACAGCAACAACAAAATCCAACGAAGAGGCCACAGAGGGTGGCGCAGCGATTGGGCGCGTGAAGCGACCAACGAGCGTTCTGAACCGCGCCGCCGAGGCGATATGTCGTGCCGACTTTGAAGAGGTGTTTTCCGCTGCCGACATGATTATGCAAGAGTTTCGTTGGTGGCGCTCAACACCGCTACAGCAAACCTGGCAGGACAGTGCCGTTATGTGGTCGTACATTTTGCGCAACGTTGGTGATCGCTATTCGTCTTACGGGCTCGTCGATCTAGAGGGTGCAACGCCGACGGTTCTTGCTGCTGATGGCAGCAAAGCATGCACTGCTGTTGCCACCGACGACAAAGACGGCGGAACGCAGGTCACGAACGCTGGCGGCAGCACGACTGATCTTGCAATTGGGTTTGTGCAGACTCGTCCAATATGCACTGGTCGACGTGGAAAACTGGAATGTGGCGCAGCGAATTGCACTTGTCGTTGGCTTATCACTCCCTCTCTGAAAGGAAGTCTCGGCGTTCGGCTGCAGTGGTTCAAGAGTAGCACGGTCGAGCGTGAATCGTACGATACAAATACGGCGGCGGTTTGTCAAAGCAGCTGTGTTAGATTCTTCTACTACACCAACTACATCAGCAGCATGCTGCAGGTGCGAAAGCGAGGGCAATTGCTGGTCAATCTGTAAACCACCTGCACACCTTTGGGCAGTCTTTTTTTAATAACACTGTTGCAAAGAACCCATTTCTTTGCCTGCGCACGCCTTCTCTAAAGACAATTAGCTGCCGCACGTGAGGCAGCCCTCCTCCATGCGACAGACGAGCGGCTCGTCTTCATCGGCTTCCGCTTGAGTGGCGGCGGCTCTGTCTGCGACCTTTCGCGCCTTTTGACTGACTGTAACCTGATCGGCCTCTGTGGCCGCCTTGGTGCGCAAATAGTAGGAGCCAGTCTTGAGTCCACTCTGCCACGTGTGAAAGTGCAACGACGACATTACTTGGTGCGATGGCGAAGGAATGTGCACATTGAACGACTGACTCTGATCGACATAGATTCCGCGGTCGGCCGCCATGTCAACCAGAGCGCGTTGCTTCACCTCCCACACAGTCTTGTACAACTCTTTGACCTCTGGCGGAATAACGTCGATTTCTTGAATCGATCCGCGGTACCGACGAATGTCGTCGCGCATCTGTTCGTTCCACATGCCTCGCTTCATCAACTCGCGCACCAAGTGCTTGTTGATAACAGTAAACTCGCCGGCCGACACACCGCGCGTGTAACAGTTGGATGTGTACGGCTCGATCGCTTCATTGTTGCCCAACAATTGCGATGTAGAAGCAGTCGGCATCGGTGCAACCAACAGGCTATTGCGAGCGCCGTGCTTGGCCAAACGCTCGCGCAGAGCGCTCCAGTCGTGCCGCTTTACGCAGCCTTGACGCTCGCTTTCCGGCAACTGATCCCAAAGGTCAAACTGCAGTTTGCCCTCGCTAAGCGGTGATCCCGGGTACGATTCATAGGTCTCGCCGAGTTCCTCTGCAATCTTGCACGATGTGCTCATGGCCGCAAAGTAGATCGTCTCAAAGATCTCGCGGTTCAACTTTCTCGCCGCGTCAGATGTGAAAGGCATACCGAGAAGGAGAAACGCATCGGCGAGTCCCTGCACACCGAGTCCGATCGGTCGGTGACGCATGTTGGATTTTCGCGCTTCCGGAACCGGGTAAAAGTTCCTGTCGATCACCTTGTTGAGGTTGCGCACCGCAATAGAGACGACCTTGGCCAACAGATCGTGGTCGAAAACGCCCTTTTCAACGTCGACGTACTTTGGAAGCGCAAGCGACGCCAAATTGCACACTGCCACTTCGTCGGCGTCGGTGTACTCGATGATCTCGGTACATAAATTACTTGATTTGATGGTACCAAGATGCTGCTGGTTTGACTTGGAATTGCACGCGTCCTTGTACAACATGTAAGGCGTTCCAGTTTCGATCTGCGAATCAATGATGGCATTCCACAATTTGCGCGCACTGATTGTGCTGCGAGCGCGACCTTCGCGCTCATACCGCTCGTAGAGCGCGTCAAACTCCTCGCTGTGCACATCTGGTAAGCCAGGCGCTTCATTGGGGCAGAAGAGCGACCATTCCTTGTCGTCTTTGACTCGGCGCATAAAGAGGTCAGGGATCCAGAGCGCGTAAAACAGATCGCGCGCACGTCGTTCTTCTTTGCCGTGATTTTTCTTCAGATCAAGAAACGCAAACACATCGGCGTGCCACGGTTCGAGGTAGACCGCAAATGCACCCTTTCGCTTGCCACCGCCTACACAGTAGAGAGAAAATCAAACCAAAAAAAACGCAGATGCGGGTGAGCAAAAATACACGCGCGGATACACATTACTCACCTTGGTCGACGTAGCGTGCCGTATCGTTGAAGACTCGCAGCATGGGCACAATGCCATTCGAGTCGCCGCCCGTGCCAGAGATGTACGACTGCGATGCGCGAATCTTTGAGATAGAAACGCCGATTCCACCGGCGCTCTTTGAGATCATCGCGCACTGTTTGAGCGTATCGTAGATACCATCGATGCTATCTTCCTTCATGTCGACCAGGAAGCAGGAACTCATTTGCGGTGTGCATGTTCCCGAATTGAAGAGTGTCGGTGTGGCATGAATGAAAAAGCCCTTTGACAGATACTCGTAGGTTTCGATGCACGCGACAAGCGCCCGTAGATTTTCCTCGTCGCTGGCGGCACCAGCGTTATCTGGCATGTGCATGCCGACCGACGTTCGCATGAAGAGATCTTGCAGGCGTTCGACGGGTTTGCCGTTGCACTTGATGAGATACGATTTCTTGAGCGTCATGAATCCAAAGTAAGACTGTTGAAAGTCTCGCTCATAGTCCATAGTCTCTTTGAGCGCGTCGCCGTTGCGCTGAATAAATGCGAGCGCATCGTCGGAAATCAATTTTCCACGCTTGCCCGTCTTGGGGTTGACATAGGCGTGCAGTTTCTCGGCGACCTTGACAATGTCACCGAGCGTCTCTTTTTGTAGACTGCTGATGACAATGCGCGCCGCAAGCGAGTCGAGATCAAAATGACGCACCGACTGATAGGCGGCCGTTTCAGCGGCGAGTGTATCCAATTCAGTGGTCTTGACGCCGGGATAGATTCCGATGATAACCTTTTGGGCAATCTTAACCGGGTCCACGTAGCGACGATCCAGCGGGGGCTTCATGTCGCAAAGCTTGCTGATGCGCTCGGTGATTTTGTCAAAGTGAATTTCCTGCTTTGATCCGTCGCGCTTGATAACGTACATCGGCTGGTCATCGTCGTCTTCGTCGCGAGTGCTGCCCACATTGCGTGTCGCTTCTCTGTCGCTGCTGGTTTCAGGTGTCGGCTTCATTGTTGTCAAATAAAACAGGGACGAGAGAGAGTCACAAGTGGTGATTGTTGGCCGTGTTTGGATTTTGGTTGCTGATCATTCAGCAACTGCCATTTTTTGTTTGTTTCTTCACCACCAAACAGTGGCGATTGGTGCAAACTTTTTTTGCATGTGTGTCGAAAGAGTGTGCAAAGGAATAATCAAAACCTCCATCTCGTTCTTTTCCCCAAACCATTCCTCAATATGGTCTCGAGCAATGCGGTTTTCGCGGTAACGGTTACGCTGAGCGTTGTAATGCTGCTTGTCGCCACAGCGCTCACCATTGTGTTCTTTCCAAAAGACGAGTCAGAGTTTGGCTGGAAACGCTTTTCGGTTTTTGTGCTCTTTGCCGGCTGGTTCTCGTTGGTGAGTGTGGGCGGTTACATTGGCGTGGTCAATCTGCTCAACGAGGGCGATTTGCGCGAAAAGAATCAGCTGATCAAACAATTGAAAAGTTCTTGAGAGACGCAAAACGATTCATCGCACATTCTATTTTTCGATGTGCAGTGTCGTTGAGAGTAAACACTGCCAGCAATCGGCTTACTTTTTCAACACAAACCGTGCGACCAGCAACGTAAACGTGAAACATGCCGTCGGGCTTTGATATGGAACTGCAGCACGCCAACGATACGGAAATGGTCTTTGACGACGATCCCTATCTGGCACAAGATGACAACGAGTACAGCGACAATGTCACCAATCCGCACGCTCGCAAGCCAACGCGAGAGAAACCAACGGCGATCGACGTGGCAGGTCTGGCACGCGGCCGAAATGGCTCTGCATCGCCACTTTTGGCAGGCGAAGGCGCACGACGATCGCCAGCGTTGGCCAATCGAATGCCCGGCATTGCTGCGCTGATGGACGCCGAAAGTGAAGACCTGCGCGATTTGGGACGCAAGGTGCCAACGCTGCACATCAATGAGAAGTTTAAGGAACAGAAGCGCAATCAGCGGACGCAGCAAGATGCACGACTCGATGAGAACCGCGATTACCTTTACGACGCCGTTGAACGCGATCGTCGTCGTGCGGACCGGGACAAACTCCGCGCAGAGCGGCACGAACGTGAAATGCGCCAGCGCTCGCGCTATCACAAGCAGGTGGCACAAAACGACATTGCTCTGCAGCAGGCGACCGACACGCATCACCAAGCAATGGTGGCGCGTACAAACAAACTCGGCACATTGATTGAAGAGTTGCGCGGCGACGTACTCGAAGCACAGATCGGCCAACAAAAAGCAGCGCGCCGCATGGAAAAGCGAGTTCAGGAGCATTCCGACGCGGTGCTGTGGAAATTCAAACTGTTGCTCATGTTCACCATTGCGCAGGCCATCTTTGTGTTTCTCTTTTACGTGCTCTACTATGGCATTCCGGCGTTTAAAGCGTGGATGTGGCCGTCGACAGTTGCAGCGGCAGAAACATCTGCAGCGAGTGCAAGCAGCAGTGCCGGATCACCTGTGCCAGCCACACCGCCGGCAGCGGGTGGGGAAGCAGGAGCGGCAGGTGCAGTGGCTGCAGCGCCAACGCCGACCGGTGTGAGCGCACCGCAGGTCGCCAGCGGCACTTCGCCGAGCCCGCCATCAGCACTCGACACGAGCGATGATTTGTCCATCGGAATCTAACATGGCCGGCCACCTCATACCGACAACCTGGCAGGCGTATCTCAATTGGTCGCTTTCCCCTCGCCCCCCACGTGTATGGTTATCTGCGATTAAACAAAGAGATTTGGTTGGTCATTGGCCAAACAGAAATTCAAAAAAAATATGCAAGCGCACTTTGTTCCGGCGTCGGCACAACATTAATTCATTTCAGAGAGAGCGGAGCGATGAGTGCCAAGCGTCAACAGACTTTGCCGACCAACTACTTTCAGCGTGAAATTCGCAATGCGCTCGACGAAACTGCGGCCGGCATGCAGGCACAGCCCAACAGCAGTGGTGTCGGTACACGACACATGTTTATGCGACAGCTGTTTGAGTATTGGCAGGCTGGCTCTGCTAGTGGAGAAAAAACCGCACGCTCCAGCGACGAATTCTACGCGCTCTTTGCGCTGCTCAACGAGCGGCAGTTGCTGGCGTTGCTACACGCACGCGAGGGGCAAAACCTCTTTCTGACTGGCAGTGCCGGAACGGGGAAAACGTTGTGGATGCGCGTCGCAGTCGCAATGCTTCAGTCTCGCGGCAAGCAGGTAGAGGTCTGCGCGACAACCGCGCTGGCTGCGAGCAACATCAAAGTCCTGCCGGTGAACAAGCTGCCGCCGCCGCCAGAGCCCACAGCGGCCGAGGCGTATCATGCCAAGAAGCGTGCGAAAAAAGCCAAGCCGCGCCGCATGTTTGACATTTCGCCGCGCACTCTGCACTCTTTTGCCGGCATCGGCATATCTGATTTCGAACCGGCCGTCCTCGGCGCCAAGATGCTCAACGAAAAGCGTCTCATCAAAACGCGCAATCGCTGGCGCTACACTCAAACACTTTTTGTCGACGAGGTATCGATGCTCGCTCCGAAACTCTTTGTCAAACTCGATTCACTGGCGCAGGTTGTGCGCCAAAATAACCGACCATTTGGTGGCATGCAATTGATCTTTGTCGGCGATTTTTGCCAGTTGCCACCGGTCGTGAAATTCGACAGAACCACAAACGATAGGATGGCAGCAAACGGCAACAGCAATGCTTTTGAAGACGACAACGATGACTTTGTTCACGCGGCAGACCTAGACAATGACGGGAACAGCAGCGACAGCAGCAGCGATGACGACCCCGAAATGACAGAGTATTTGCAGGAGCGGCGTCGCGCACAACGCCTCGAGGCACAGCGGCTGGCACAGGAAGCGGCCGAAGAAGAGCGGCTGCGCAATCTGTTGCGACCAAAGGAGGACCCTGAAGACGCGCGCTACTGTTTTGAAACCACGTCGTGGCATGACACTGTGCAGAGTGCCATTGTTCTCAACACCGTTTTTCGCCAACAAAATCCCGTGTTTGTCGATCTGTTGTGCGAACTGCGCCACGGAACACTGTCACACGCCAACATCGAACTGCTCGAGACGCGCACTCGACAGCGCCTGCGCAACGACTTGTTGGACATTGCACACAATCTCTTTGGTGGTCGTGGTTGTGAGCGTCTAGAGTGCTTTGCACAAGATGTCTACGACAGAGCGCGCGCCGGCAACACCATCGATCCGGTCAATGCTCATCCCGACATTGATTTGACAGAGTGCTTTGTGGACAAACTGCATTCGGTCGCTGACGAAACAAGCCCCCGAGCCAAGGTCATCCCCAATTGGGAAAGATTGGAAAAGTATGCAATCAAGTGTGCAACGAGCGGCACATTTGACGTGACCAACGCACTGCCGTACTTGTTACCGCCAGAGTGTGTGCCAGCTTCGCATGAAATCATTGTGTCGCCGATCGAACCGACTGCAATTATGTCGCTCAACTCGCAAGTGGAACAGTGCAATCGTGCCGGTCTCGCCGGCATTCGTGGCGAGGCAAAGACATTTCCGGCCGCCGTCTCTATTGGCCTGTCGCACACGCACAGATCGTTTCAAGAGGCGCAAACCTACTTTGCCGATCAATTTGGACGCAGCGGTGGAACTCCATTGCAACTGTTGCTCAAAGTCGGCGCCCAAGTCATGCTGACCGCAAACGTTTGCCCGCCGCAACACATCAACGGGCGCAAGGGCGTTGTGCTGGCATATCTCAACTCTGCTGATTTTGCCGAACAGTATGCCGATCACGATGAGGCAGTTCAGCTTGGCACTGCGCAAACCGATGCGAGCAGCAAATTGCCGGTTGTTTTGTTTGAAAACAACGTTGTTGCACGCGTCGGTAAACATTCCTGGGAGCGCCATCGTGTGTTTTTTGGCGTTGCAAAGCCAGTGTGTGCAGTTATGCAGCAGATTCCGCTCATGTTGGCATTTGCCATTACGATCCACCGCGCGCAAGGACAAACAATCTCGCGTCTCAGTGTCAACATGAGCAATGCCTTTGAGAGTGGGCTGCCGTACGTGGCAATCAGTCGCGCAGTTGGCCTCGAGTCGCTCGTCATCGAATCGCTCGACAAGCGCATCTTTGACGGTTCGCAAAAGCATTTGTTGCCGCGCGAGCAGGTCGAGGCATACTATGCAAAGCTGGAAGAGAAAACCGATCGCGTTATGAAAGAGCAGACCAACAATTATTGATTGATAGAAAAAATGCCCACGGCAAGCACGCGAATTAAAAAGCAAATCGTCAAAGACACACATTGATTTCAAAAAAACTTTTTCTCTTTAGAAATGAGCACGCCTGCAAAGATTGACGGAATTGACGGCGCAAAGATCGAGACACAAATCAACAAGCTTGTTGCCAATGCCAAGCGTACAACAGTCTTTGTCGGTTCGCTGAGTTTGATTGATAAAGCTGGCACAATCACTGTTTCGGCCGACGTCGTCACACGCATCGGGCAGGCGGTGCAGAAGCGGTGCCCCGAAACAGCGCTGCTACTGGTCAGTGCCGGTCCAGTGGGCTGCCGGATCTATGCCACAACGCCAAAGGACACTTTTTCTGCACTTGATTGGTTTATTGCGTGCAATCCGAGCGACGGCGAACACGGCGACGAACGTTCTGCCGGTGGAACGCTGGCGTGTCCGCTGTCAACGTCTGGTTGCAATGAATCGACGAGTGCGTTTAAGGAACGCGATCAAATCATGGCGCGTGCATTTGCCCACTTGCGTGCCAATTCTCTCTTGTCTGACGACGAAGACTCAAACGAAAAATGCCCCACCGATTATTTCGATTTTAACGCGTGAATCGTGCCGACCGATGTGCGCTCAATGGCGTGCAATTGTCACATTGATAATGATTTGGACTAAACATTGAATTTACCGTTAAAGTGTGCAACGTATGTGCCAAATTGAACATCTGGTCAGTGGTCAGTGTTCAGTAGTCACTCGATTTCATTCGTCGCTCATTTTGTAGGCGGGGTTGTGATAAAAGGCGTGGCGAAAAACCTATCGGAACGAAACATGCAATCGTGACGAAAAAACTGTCGTAACACCTACATATATTTGTTGTGTGCTTTATTCAACTGCTTTCTGATGGTGCGGTTGGCCACACTACATACGCAGGTCCCAAGTAGGGATAGTCTTCTTCGTAGAAAACGTGTGCGCCGTCAAAGCCCAATTCCCTCAACCGATCGGCCACGAGGTGTGCATTTGCCAGACCAACCGCGCTCTCTGCAAATGTCGCATGGGTTGACGAGTTTGGTTGCACACATTGTGCGGCATATTCCTCCACTTTGTCTTGGTCGAGGTAGGTTTCAGTCATCTTTGGTTTCGACAAATGCAATTGGCAACAACCAAACAACGCACAACGAAAAATGTCTGTGAAAAAAAATTCGGCGGAACAACCCTCGGTGGCAGTCGATGGTGCACCCGGTGGTCATGCAGAACCACTGGCAGCTGTGCCCAGTGCTGATAGCGGCACATGCGTGTACTTTTACGACGCCACCAAAGAGAATGGCGCGCTGTCCAACTTTTATCAGCCACACAATCCCATCTTTTATAAGGGCAAGGCTTACAAGACGAGCGAGCACCTTTATCAGGCACTAAAGTATCTCTATCCCGGGTGCTCTCTCAAGAGTGCACAGTACGCCGACGAAATTCGGCGCGCAAAGACGCCAAACATGGCAAAGATTTTGGCGCGGCGACAAATCGGCAGTGGCTATCCGTGGCGCATTGCGCTGAATCGACCGATTCAAGATGCAATCGACAGCGGTGTCGAACAGCGGGCAGACTGGCACGATGTCAAGTTGGATATTATGCTGCGCGTTTTGCGTGTCAAGTTTGGTCAGGACGAAAAGAGCGCGTCGACTCTTTTGGCCACTGGAACGCGTGCGCTAGTTGAACATACGAGTCGCGACACCTACTGGGCCGACGGCGGTGACGGAAGTGGCGCCAACCATTTGGGTCGGCTCTTGCAAGCAGTGCGCAGCGAACTGTGCGCGTCGGGTGATCGATCATCGCCTGCGGCGGCAGGAAAGCGCAGAGCCATCACCGACTGGCTTTTACCGCGCAAAGTGAAACGCGTTTCGTCCAAATCGGCGGCGGGTGACTCGCCGGCGCGCGCGCTCACACCGAAACCCAACCCGACTAGTGATGAACATAATTGAACCATTTGCCGCCCAATTTTATACCAAACTTGGCGAGAGCAGTGCACCGAATAATGCTGCGCCATATTCTCCTCGAGCCGAGAAAGAAGCACCAGCGCCAGCGCCAGCGCCAGCGCCATCACCCGACCGGGTTGCTCCGATGAGCGCGCAGGAAAGCGCAATTCTCGAGTGTAGGAAAAACATCTATGCTGCAATTCAAATGCGGAAACGTACGACGAGTTGTGCCGGCAGCGAAACGCTCGGCGACGACTTTATGCGCCACTTGGCGTCAAACGGTTTTCGCTCTGACACAAAAAGTCGTTGGATCACCAAACTCGAATGGAGCGGCTTTGGAAAACCATAGCCTGCGCAATTGCTTTGCGAAATTCAAACTGCAATAAAACAATTGTTGTACCTCGCGAGAAAAAAAACCGACAGCGCTCAATACGCGCACAACATCGCATTTAGACAACAGTTGATAGCTATGTCGTCGTCGTCGTCGTCCGCAAGCGAACAAAATGTGTTGTCGCGCGAGCATATCAACGGCGCCTTTGATCGCATGCTGAATGCACTCGGCGGCACAGCTTTTCACGAAACGTACCGCATCGAAGATGTCCTGGCCGACTTTGTCGGTCGGCCACTTGATTTGGCGGGAATCGCGCAAGCGCGCAGGGCACTCGATGTGTTTCTACACAAGCAAGATTACTCGCCATACATTAAGCCCGCGTGTGTACCGATTTCGCGTGAATCTTACAAGTTTATTGAGCAGCTGCGTCGCTACTATGTTTCCGACGAGTTGCGCAAGGAGATTGACAAGGGAATTGTTTTCAAGAGCGCAACCAAAAAGCGCAAACTACAAGTGTTTCGCGACTGCGCAGAGTTGCGATCATTCGCCTGCACAAAGTATCGCGAATTGCTGGCTGAAGCGGCGCGCTCTTTCGAGCAAAATCCGAAATTGACCACCACCGACCAAATCCATCTCTTGAAACAACTCGATTCGCAACTGCGCTGCGATGAGTGCGGGCTCGGTCCTGGAACACATCGTCGTCCGGGACTTGTTGTTGCCGATTACATCCGCGCACTCTCCAAATAAACCGACCTCTTGTGGAGCGATCAGTTTGAAACAGAATGAATGTGTTCTTTTAGTGTTCCATTTGCTCGCTGATCGATCACCCCGCTCACTCAGTACGCACGTGCAATATTGTAGGGATTTGGTACAACGTAGAAGCGATACGCAATCCATTGTGTGGAAATGGCAAGTACAATGAGCGAAATCCATGCGCTGAGGTTGACAAAGAACGCCCCGGTTGTTTGGTTGTGTACGCGCATCGCAGTTGCCTCTGTCATGATGGCGTGGTACGCAATGCCGGCGGCAATAACCAGGGTCACAATTGCCGCAACATGTAGGTAAAAAGTCAGTGCCGCCATAACGTTTGGGAACACTGAACCACTTGTTTTTCCAAGTAACATAGCCGACATGAAAATTATTGCGTCACCACTGTTTAGAAATGTAGAAGAACATTGATTTCCATAATGTCGAGCAGCAGCCAGCAGATGAAACGCCTCGGCGAACTTTCGCAGCGCTATGTTTCGCGCGGCGACGGCCGTGACTATGACGAGTTTCGCAGCGAACTGCGACGCGTCGAGGTCAAACAGCGAGAGCAGCTTCTGGAGCGCTACATTCGCGACCTGCAACGTCGCTATCCGTACCGTCATATTCGATACGATCCGGCGCGCCACGAGCGCGTGACACGACTCGTCGACCGTGCAATCACAGAGCAACAGGCCGCCAATGTCGCCTTGCAACTGCAGAACGATCAGTTGCGCGAAAAATTGGACAGCATCGAAGAGAAGGATATGATTGCTGCCGCCGACGGCGGCGCGACGCAACAGGCACAGACGGACGACCCCTCTTTCTTGACACAGGCCGCCACCTACCTGCCGCTGCTGCTGATGATCGTCGGTGCGCTTTTGCTTGTTCTAGTCGTCACGTTGGTCTACGCAATTGTCAAAGTGACATCGGCCACAGCGTCTGTCACACAGGTGCCGCCCAACAGTGTCGCCAAAGAAGTGAACGGCGCCCCCAATGCCATTGTCGCATCGCCTGCTCAAGTGAACGAGAGCGTTTGAGAAATGAAATGAAACTGAAACACACACCGACAGGCACACACACACACACACACACACAAATGCGGCTCTTCTGCCAACACAAACCTTGCCAAAAATAGTTTTTAATCCAACCGCAGATTGAACAAAGCAGAAAGCACCTGCCAGACACAATGAGTTTGCCCCAACACTGTTTTCACACCAGAGTGGGCTCGGATCGCTATCGTCTGTCGCTGCTGTCGGTTTACCCAAAACTGCTGCACTTGCGCGAGTGCACACGTCGTGCCGCAGTGCTCTGTGCGGCTGGCAGCGCACACGATCGAGGCAACATCAGTTGTGGAACGGCGCTGCCTGCAATGCCGCGCACTGGCAGTGTAGATGAGCGCACAACACTGCTCGTCGACGCCACCAAACAGTTGCGCGAACTGAACGATGCGCTGGAACAACGCTGGACACTGCTTTTGGAAGCAGCCGGTGTCTTATCAAACTCGTTTGCGCCTTTTCCACCGAGCAACTGTGAAAATGACGCTTCAAAGGTCTACTTTCAGTTGTGGTGCGACGCAGACCAACACTTTCTCAAAACCGCGCTGCCGTCGTTTGTGCGCTCGCTCGACAAAACGCTGGTGCTGACGCGAAAGGCTGTCGCGGCTGCTCTAACAACTGCGCTGCGCTATCCGGCGACCAGTGAGACCGAATTGGGAGATGCGTCAGCAGTCTCGGATGCAACGGAAAACGATCTTTCAATCACATCGGCCGCGAGTGAAAACGACAGCACGAGTCGGCGATTCTCTTCCAGTGGCGTCAGTCATGTCAAAGATCAGCAGCAATTATCTCGCGATTCCATCACAGATGGACACACTGACATTATCAAGCAGCTATATATGGACACATTGTTGATGGAGAACAGACACCCGACTTTGAAAGTTACCACTGTTCGCACACTCGACCTGGAACCGAGCAATTTTGAAGTTGCCCATCAAGTAACGTTTCCAGTCTCCGCGCAGAGGTTGGCACAGTGACTGTGCGCCGGTTTGGTGCACAGCGCACAGCTGCACATAACAGATTGCAACGCTGCTTAATTAAAAATACCCAGTGGTATCCTCCAAACTTTCACTTTTGTCGTCGTTGTCATCGTCGTCTGAAGTGGCTCCGGTGGCGCCTGCGCCAAGACACGATGCGCGATCAGAGTTTGCAAAGAGTTTCTGGAGAGACAGTGCATTTGGCCCGGGACTCTCTGTCCGCGTTGTGTTTGCCAACGTCAATGGAAACAGCGTTTCACGTTTTTGCGGCGCCAGCGGCGCTACGCTGTCACCCGCTCTGCGCTGCGGCGGTGTTTCCGCAAGCGGCGGTGTCACCGGTCGGTCAAACAGGCCGGGCGTTGCCGTCGCCGCAATTTTTGTGCACGTCTGACTTGCCTCGGTCCTGTTGTTGGCAACATCTTGTTGAGCAGCCCTTTGCCGCGCACTCTTTTGCAGTTGGGCGATGCGTTGTTCCGAAGCGCCAACTACTCGAGCAGCTACCGGCACACTCGGCGCCACAATGGTCGTATCTGCAGCCAGAGACAGTTTTGCGGTACTCTCTGACAATGGTGATGCAACAGTGGAAAGAGAGTCGGCGGCAGAGACAATGTTTGGCGAGTTTTCGGTTCGTGACGTCGGTGTCGACTTGCTGCCCACAGCGCGTTCCGATGGCGCGTTGACTTGGTCGCGAGTGTCGGCAATGTGTGTGACATCACCGGTCATATTTCTGTACGCATCGTCCCATGATAACTCGAGGCGAACCGTTTGAAGAGGACAGCTGTTGTTCAGAGATCGCACACGCAGCGCACAACTCTGCAGCACGTCGCTCACAAGAACAGCCACGGCACGCCCAAACAGATCCGGTTCTCTCAGACACGATGTCATTGTCGGCGACCAGACGTCATTGGCACTTGCAACGTGGCCGAGCGCGGCGGTGTAACCTACATAGTCAAATTCGACGGTGCATGCGGTTTGTTGGTTGTCGGCACTGAAGAGCATCTTTTTGATGAGCAAGTCGCGGTTGCGAGCAGAGTTTCTGTTCATCTGTTTCACGTAGTAGTCGAGTTGCGCACAACATTGATCAACACCGCGCTTAAATTGCCGATGACTGTCGGCTAGAGTTTGCAGATACTTGTACATGCGTTCAGGAAGAAATTCACACAACAAGAGTCCCTCGAGACTCATCTGTGCCACCAGCGCGTGTCGTGTATCGTCGCTAAACGTGCGGCCGCCACCGTATGGTGCAAAAAAGAGCAGCCGCACGTTTTCCGTCAAATCATGTGCGTGTTGACGTCTCTGGCGTTCATCAGCAGTAATCGTGTTTGGCAAATGTGGCGTGCTTGACGCTGCGCGTCGTGCTTTTACTACGCGCTGCGCAGCAAAGAGTGCCCAGTCGACAGACGTGCGCACCGTATCGGGATATGAAGCGTCGGTATGCCTCAAGTGTCTTTCCTTGGTACTCTGTCGCGGTTTCTCCGACTCGCGACGATGCTGCGGAGCGTTTCGCTCGCGGTGTTTCTGTGCCGCTTTGGAGACTGCATGAACACGCGGTCTCTCTCGATTTTCCCGATCGCTTGTGCTTGCCGGTGTGGGCAGCGACATTTGCGAGACTGTGTCAAACCAACTTGCACCCCTTGCATAAGACATATTTTGTTATATTTCGGAAAAACACGCTCTCTCTGTCATTCACTCAGGCAAGTGCTTTATTTTGAATCACTCTATACATACACTTGTTTGCAAAGATGAGCGGCTACGGTCGCAAAAAGTGTCATTTTTGTAAGCATCCAACACAGCATGTGTGCGGCATGTGCAAGCGCACGCACTGTAACTTTCACATGTGTCTCGATTTACGCGGCGATTTAAATTCCAATATTATTTTGGGCGGTGCCGCTGGCAGCCAAGATACAAAAAGCATACTAACGATGACAACGGCGACTCTCCGCAAGAACACCGACTGGTCGTTCTAGGGGAACAGCCGAGAGCGGGCGGGACAGAGCGCGCAAGGGGATCGGGCAAGTTGAATTTAGTGTTATTATATTTGTAAAGCAAGCCATGTGATGTTGGGGAAGAAATTAAAATTCATCTGTGTTTCATTCATCGTCGCCAATTTCCGTCTGCTGTGCATCTGCTTGGTCGTCGCAGGCAAGCGCACCACCAGATGCAGTCGGTTCGATTGGCTCAAATGTCGACTGCATGTCGCTGTCGTCAACGACTGCCGGTGTTTCCTCTGCATTCTCTGCGTCGAGGCGAAGCTTTTCACGTGCCTTGTTGGCCAAATCTCGCTCTGTCATCTGTTCGAGCGTAAAGTAGCACGATGGACAGCCGCTGTTTTCCTGTGGCAGATAGTGATCGTTTGTCATAATGCTGCACGCCTTGGGCAGATGCAGGCGACATCCACGAACAACGGTGACGCGTGACGCCTCGTCGAGAACCGATACGCGCAAGTCGTGAAATGAAGGAATGTCGCGCGCCAACTGCGCATCAAAGCTGTCGCTCTGACCGCCACCGCGACCATAGCCGCCACCGCCGCCCGTTTCGTTCTTCTGCGCGTACGATGTGTAGAGCACGCGCAAGTCTTCCACCGTGACAAAGTCGGTATCTTGGTCAGAGAGCACGAGCACCGACTCGAGGAACATAGCCATCTGACTTGTGTCGCGTCGAACTTGTTCGCGTGCAACCTTGAATTCGTGTGGAACGTGCTTCCAGACGTCGTCGGTGCCGACCAATTTGAGCATTGCATTGTAGCTGCGGCAGGCGCGCACAACGATGGCGTCGACGTTGTCGAGCAACTGCTGTTCGAGCGAGGTGTCCTTTTCCGACTCGGGAATCACACAATCAAACAAGACGCAGAGAATACGTCGCTGAATCGAACCGGACGAGTCGACCCACGTCGGGAAGACGTTTGACACAAAAAGGCACGGTGTGCTCCACGCTTCGAGTGCGACCGCGGCGCGACCCTTGCGCGAAACGCTCGTCTCGTCGTTGGACGCGATGACCTGAAACACTGCCGAGTCGAGCGAAAAGTTGGCCTTGACTTCGGGCGCAAGGATGAGAAAGTTGTCGTACAGCGGTTCGAGACCGAATTGTGTCTCCACATTATTCTGCATAATGCCGATATCGGCCGCATCGTACGGCGCTTTGATCGCGTGCGTTAGCGTCGATTTACCGGCGCCAGCGACACCTTTGAGCCAAAAAACGACCTGCCAATTGTCGCGCATGCGACCGGGAAAGTAGAGGCGGCCCCACGAAGCCCACATCCAGTCGACAACATCCTTTCCGAGTTGCTGTGCCCGCACAATGCGATCCATTGCGTCGACCTTGATTAGACGCGGATTGGCGCGCGTCGCAGCAGACATGAGGTGCGCATCATTGAATTCCTTGTCAATAAATCTCGCAGACGATTCTGCTCTATAGTACGGACTGTCTGTGTTTGTTCGAATCTCTTCGCTATCGTAGCGCCAGAACACATCCTGTTCGCCGTCGTAGATGCCGTTGCGAAACGACCAGACCCACTGTTGACGCTTGAGGTCGGGCAAAAACTCTGGTTGGTGACAGTTTTGCAGGTAGGTGATGGTATCGCGTGTCAGATTGCCACGGCTCGTCTGTTCAAGCCACTGACCCAAGTTGAGGTTCATGTCGGGCATATTCCAAACGTACTGCTCAATGTCGGCATGCTTTTTAAACGCATTTGTTCGATAGCCGTCAACGATCACTTCCCTATAGATAGCACCCTTGCAGCGTCGATAGCCATTTTTCTGACACTCGTCCAATAGGCGACGTACAGTGCGCTGGTAGTCACTCATGCTCTCGTAGACGGCTTCGCAGTTTAGCGACGGGGCGAGTACCGACGTGTAGAGGAGCGACGGTCGCTCCGGAATGTTTGGCTTGTTTCCGCGTTGAAACATGGCTGCCTGAACCAACAGCAGGTCGTGCATTCGCTGCACCTGCCAATGGAGATTCTTTAGGCGACGGTGGTAGAAATTAGCCAAAACAGCCGCTTTTTCCTCTCCGTAAATGTAAACCATTTCTGCCTTTTTGCGCTTGATGCGCAGACCGAGTGCCGCCAAATAGGCAGCCATCTGTCGGCCCATTGCCGTAATAAGCTTGATACTCCAGCCAGCCGGATTGCCGGCCGCCACACCAAACACACTCTGCGCCACAACGTTGGCGTCGAGCGTGTCGAGTTGTTCCTTTGTGTGCTTGAACGGCAAGCGATTGAGAAGGCCAATGAACAATCGTTGGTGCATCGGACTCATTCCGTGCGGATGATCCTGTTCATACTGCGTCATGTGCATTCGGCGATAGATGTGCGACAGCAGGTGCAAGTGCGTCTCGCGCTCGCCGCCTCCAGTCGCGGCCAGGCCACCATCAATTGCAACGCTTCCGCTGCTGCTTTCCTCTCCGCCATCCGCCTGACGCCGCTGCAGTGCTCGATTACAAATTGCTTCGATACTGAGCGTCAGCGTGCCGAGTTCCGGTCGCACCTTTGTGTCTGCGTTGCGCTGCTTGGCAAACACAGCCGGGTTCCAGACGTACGGGTCGTCGGTGCACGGTACGGTGTCACGGTCAATATCACTCATTTGAATGTCATTTTCGTCGGCAAACTGCTCCAACTCGAGAAAGCGCTGCCGGTTCTCTTCGGGATTCTGTGTATAGTCGGCGACGAGACGCATTCGCTCACTGGTTGTAGGCGCCTGCGCAACAAGCGTCATATTGCCAATGTAGTCGATAATCCAATCGAGTTTCACGAGCGACTGATCGAATTCTTCCGCGTTGCAGTTTGGCCAAAAGTAGCGCGAGTGCCGCAGAGGTCCTTGCGCAGACCAAAGCGTCGTCAAGCGAACCTGCGAGGCGGCAATATCGCCGCTCTGTTGCAGAAACCGATTGTTGGTCGCTGCGACCGTGTGCTCGGTTCCTGCACCGGCGTCGCCAGTCGGCTCGGCAGTGTGTCGCGCCGAGCCAGAGTTTCTTTGTCGAACTGCCGCCTGTCGCCCGTGGCCGGCGGCGGTTTCCAATAGCGGTGGTCGCAACTCGCGCTCGAGTGCAGTGCGCGTGCGTTTTTTGGTTTTGATGACCATTCGTGTCACCTGACCACCTTTTTCTCGACCGCTGTCAGTCGCTGACCGACTCGGTTTCAGCTTTTTTCTTTGTGCCTCCAACTGCGCAGATACCTGCTTTGCAATGTCAGCGTCCTGCGACGGGAGCACCGCCGTCACTGCCTTGCGCTTTTTCGCTTTCTCGACCAATGTCACGGGCGGTGTTTCGCTGGCACGGTTGAGCGTATCTTCTGCAGACTTACTCAGGGACTTTGCCGCGGCACGTTGCAGCAAACTGTCGCCGCGACTGATAGTAGACAGTCGCTCACTGCTAAACGTAACATCACCTGTTCGACCGCTGAGTGACAGCGTGCTTACCGATCGTTCACTTTCGTTGGCACGATCGCCACTGGCACCGCTGACATCGGTCGCTTCACAATTCTGCCCACCTGTTTGGTCTTCATCAACACGCTGCATTGTTAACCAGACACTGTTTTTGTGCAAAGCATGTTTATTTCTTTTTTCGACTTTTTTGTGGTTTGCCATTGTAGTCAAAAAAAACTCGACACCTGTCTGTCTGTCTGTGTGTGGCCATCTCGGTATTTCTTTTTCGGAATTATAAACAATGCCTGATCGGTTCCCTTTGCACACTGCGGTCCAAAACTACCAGGTGGCAACTGCGCAGCGCCTATTGACATGGGACATCGTCGATGTCAATGACGTTGACATGGATGGCAAAACAGCCCTGCATTACTCTGTGCACTCTTTTATGATACAATTCCTAATTGAGCATGGCGCAGATGTGTTTAAGCGCGACCTTCACGGTAACGGCCCACTGGACAGCGCAATCAAAGACGGAAACGTGCGCTCAGTGTCCATTTTGAAAAATGCAATCGCCGCCGCAAAGCACCAACGCCTGCTAGACCTGGCACTTCTCCTCGCACCAACAGGGCTGTGCGTCCTGGTGATTTACAACATCTACCGCGCAACGAGACTGGGAAAAGAGTGTGCGATGCGTCGCTTTGAAGCGTGGAAACTGCTCGCGGCAATCAAATCGCACTCATCACAGGTTATTCAATAATACATTGTCCACGTCAAACTCTCCAATCGAGTGCAGATCCGAATCAAACAGTGTTGTCAGATCGCCAATGTGCGCGACCAACCGCTGAACAAAGTCGATGCGCTGAAACGTACCGCGTGTGTCTTGGTGCAATCGCACAAAGTTGATCAAGATGCCCGACAAATGCCAAAGCTGTCTCGGTGGCAGATAGGCGACCGTTTTTCCGTTGTTGAACGAGAGTGATCGCTCAAGTGACACGATTGTGCGCAACATAATATTAAACGTTTGCGCATTGCGACTCTCGCCGTCAAATGTCGGGTCAAACTTTGAACGAAGAGCCGTGTACCACCAGAGCGTCATGGCACGCTGGGCCACACCACTGTCATCTGCGTGTGCGACGGTTCCTAGCAGCAGATGATTCTTGCGAACAACCAAATTGGCGTCGACTTTTTGTTCGTAGACCGTTGCGCGCAAGAGTGCCTCCAAGTGTGCAACTTGCTCGGCACTCCACCACACGGTGGCGTGTGCAACGGTTTGGTCCACTTTGCGCAATTGAAGCGCCATTTCGTCCATAGATGCGGGCTGTAAAAGTGCCAACAGATTTGCGACCTGGTTCATGCGGCGTTTTTGCATTATCGCCGGCGCATGACCGACGCAAGCTTGGTCGTAGCGCAACGACGGGAGCGCAGTGTTCCACAGCTGTTCCCAGGTTCGTGCCGTTGGTGCGTCACCGTAAAAGCACGTGCCGAAAATGAACTTTCGAAAGTCGTGAGACTCTGCGCGTGTGGATCGAAAGCGCGCTTTGCGCAGCGCTCGCGCCCTCGGAGCATACATTTTAAAAAACAACCGCTGGTTGTCTTGCCCGCCGTACATGCGCCCAACGTCCAGCGGCTCGTGCGGCGGCGCCGCCGCGCGCTTTGATTCCAACCAAAGCACTTTGTCAACCGGCTCTGCCACATAATATATCTGCTCGGCGCTGCTCGTGTCGTCACAGACCTCCTTTGTGCGCCCGAGCGGCCAATTGCGATAGCACAGTCCACTGTTGAATGGGCGAAAGTTAAACGCGAGCAGATGCAGTTCGATGCGATTGCGTACGATCGACATTTCCGGTTGCAGTTGTTTTTCAGCCGACAGCGGCTGACCGTCTGCGTCGACCAGGTCTTGCTCGATGCCGACGCTTGGCGAGTCACTGGGCCGATAGCGGTAGAGAAGCAGAGGAAGTAGCTTTTGAAGTCGCTTGCGACACGCCGTCGGCGATTTGCTGATATCTCCGCTTTTTGCATCGGCCAAGCGCTCGATGAGATCGAGTGCTTCGTTTGTGAGTGTTTCTTCGCGCGTCAACTTGGCATCGGCACCGCTCGCGTCGAGCCGCCGTGTCAGCTTGCAGTTGCCGGGCCGTCGGTGGATTGGAAACTGGAGCAGAAGATCATAGTTGAGCGCAAGGAGGCCCTTCCAATCCAACGAATCGGCGGCTGTTTGCGGCACGTGCGCCCGCTCGGCGAATGGCGCCACGGCGTTGCCGCCGCCGGCCGGGTGTTCTGCCAAGCGATCTGAATCATTGTGCAAAGACGGTGCACGTGACGTGGAACTTTCATTCTCGTCCATCTGTTGCTGCTGCGGCGGCTGAACTTGGCCAACGCGATCAGCACTCATCTCTCTCGAAAAAGCTGAATCTGGCGTTTTTTTCTTTCCGAAAGCACGACAGCAATTTTTTGCCGACAACAACCAACAATGTTTTCCTTCTTCACAAAATTGCTCTTTGATTCTCCTCCCGCTGCGCGAATTGTTGCTGCAAACGACTGCGACAATGCGGTGCGCTATGACAGAAACTGCGGCAACCAGCGGGACGAGCGTTGCAGAGAGCAAATAAAGAGCGACATAGCCAGCGGAAAACCGTATTCGTTGTGCGAGTGTGGTCTGACGAAAAACTTTGTGCGCGATCTGCGATCGACCGGAATGTTGGTGCAGACTGTCGAGGAGTATGCTGATCTCGAGACGCGGTCTGGTGTTCAGCAGTATACACGCGTCATGTGGAAGCCAACATCATGGCGAGACATCGAATCGGCCATTCGTGCAGAGGCCCAAGACAACGCCAAACAGGATTGAGGCCTCGGCATGCATGATCGCTTAAAAAAGCACGCGACTCTATCATGAAATGTTTCCTCGCCAACCCCGATCACATTAAATCATGCAATCGTGCACGTTTACGCATCACCACAGCCTTGTCAAGAATGAGCGCGCAGCAGGAACAAATATTTGCAAAATGTGCAAACTCGTGCAAACGAGTGCTTGAAAATCGACCATCAGACACCAAAGGCGCCTATAGCAATATTGCGTTTCTGGTGGGCGCGGGCGCATCGACGAGCGCAGGAATTCCGGATTTTCGTTCGAAAGGTGGTCTCTACGAGTGCTACGGTCACGATCTGTTTTACAAACAAACGCTGGAACTTGATCCGGAAAAGATCTACGGATTTTGCCGCGAGTATTTTGGGCAACAGTACAGTCCGACGCAAGCACACCACATCTTTGCGGCACTGCAAGCTGCCGGTCGGCTCGGTACAATTGTGACACAAAACATCGACGGTCTATCGGAAAAAGCAGGCGTTGATGCGAACCGTGTCAAGTGTTTGCATGGCTCGCTCGCGCACTTTTCCTGTTCGTCGCCGCTGTGCAGTGGCTCTGTGACTGCCGAAGAGTTTGCCGAATTGGCAGAGACTCGAGAGAAAACGCCAACATGCTATATGTGCCAGAGTGCGCTGCTTCGGCCCGACATCGTTCTGTTTGGAGAGGCGCTCGATCAGTCTGTGCTGCAGCAGTCGCGCACCGCACTCGCCCAGTGCGACCTGTTTGTGTGCGTCGGCACCTCTCTCCAAGTGAATCCCGCCGCTCTGCTCCCTCTAGAAAATGTCAGACGCGGCGTGCCGCGCATTTGGATCAATCGAGATGCGCCGCCGCCAAACTATGCCGACTTTTTCGACGTTTGCATTCTCGACGATTGCGACGATGCTCTTTCTTTTCTCTTTCCATTTACCGATCAGCACAGCGAGAGTGATTAAACGATGAAATATTGGAAAGAAATGCTGCAATTCTGCTGTCGATCGGTGATCGATCGATCAAAACATTTTCGCCCAAACGACCGACCGAGCGTTGTCAACAGACCACACAACTCGATCAACGCAAACCATGAGTGGTACTAAGAAACGTATGAAACCAACCGAATGTGACCACGAAAATGGTGACTTTGGCAAAAAGACGAAAACGTCGTCGGCGAAAGCAGACTGCGGCAGCAACGCCGACAAACCCGGTGTCAATGATAGACACCAGGCGCGTTTTGATAAAATTGTATCACAACTGTCGCTGGGGAAGGATACACACCGCATTGTGATCGATGAATCGCGCATTGCAGGTGCAGGCCTGGGTGTTTTCGCTGCGATGGCGTTGAAGAAAGGTGCGCCGATCACGCAATACTCTGGGCTGTTTCGTGCGCACGACGAATGCGCCAAACTGATTAAGGACGATCCCGACAACGCAACACATATGCGGACGCAATTTGCAATGCGATCGGCGATCGACGGTCTCTTTCTTCCCGACGGCACGCCGATCACAGACGCGCGCACACAGTTGGCCGATCACGGCGTCGGGGCGATGCTGAACCATTCCGATACACCCAACTGTGAATTTGATCGAGTCGACAACGCCGAGCAGCACGCTGCGATGGAGGCGTTTCTGGACGGTGGGCCATCAAACTTTCTGCCGGAAAATCGTGTGACCTTTATTCGTGCCATTGCCGACATTGCCAAAGGCGAGGAATTGACGGTCAGTTATGGCGTTCAATACTGGAAAAGGACAGCAAAAAAGGCTGCTGGCGGCAAAAAGTGATTGAAGGAATGAAGAATTCAAGATCGAAAAAGTCGCATTCATATTGGGGCGGGGAAGCAGTGACAGAGCAGAGAGCACCAATCGATTGATAGATAAATTTTATGTTTTTGTTTTTGTGTGCATTGTCCTACAACTTCTGGTGACCACGCATGGGAACGCCGTGTGCCTTTTTCAGCTTGTACAACTTTTTCGAAATCGAAATGACGCTCCGATTCGTTCCGAGTTTCTGTCGAGCATAGCCGCCAAAGCGTTCCCCGAGACCGTCATGTACGTTTTTTGCACGCCACGTGCGCATATCGATCGGCTGATGCTCTGTCGGCGCCTGCCACAAGGAGTAGATCTGCCACAGCATTTGCGTTTCCTTGTCGGTCCACCGAACGCGCGCAGAGCCACAAGCGTCGTGATCGGCAAAGATTTCGTTTCTTTCTTGTGCCAAATACCTCTTTCGTTTCGCTTGTGTGCCTGTGCGCTTCGAACAGAGCCATTTTGCGATGATCGTGTAGCACAGCATTTCTTGCTCTTCTTGCTCGACATCCTCTTTCGCACAGATAATTCTCTCCAAAAGTTCAGTCAGACTATTTGATGGTGATGTGTTTGATTCGGCCATTTTTGATGCACTCGAGATTCGTTGGTCAACGAACGGCGTCTAGCTGGTCGATGGTCTCGACTTTTTTTTTCACAACGGTCGATCAGTGCACACCGGGCACAGTGCCCACAGCTGTTGCGTTGTGCAATTGTAAAAGTCTTTTTTGAGAGGCAAAATGTGCAATTTAATGGTCCCGAACCAACCCAGCCCAGCGGTCACTGAGCCGCCAGAGACCGGCGGCAAATGCGCGTGTTTGCAGTGACAATCGTGCCGAGTCGGTGATTGCGAGGAGGTTGTTTTCAGTTTCGGCAAGCTGTTCGAAAAAGCCCATTGCAAAGTCGACGTTGGAAAACAACTCTTCGAGACGCTTAGTGACATCGGCGTCTTCTGGATCCACGTCGGCATCAGCCTTCTCGCCGTTCACAGCCTGATCGATAGTTTCAGTCGCGTCAACGTGATCGAGTTCAGGTACAGGTGCAAAGATCTGAAGGGCGACCGCAAACATGTCTGCGATAACTTGCGTGATTGACATGTTGTTGGCCGAAATATGATCCTCTATGGCACACACTGTATGCGAGAGAAGATATGCCTGTGCATCGTGTGGTTTGAAAAGCAAGTGGTGCAACAGACGACGCGTTTCAACCGGCTGAACGCGCCCTGACGATTCGTAGACAAAACTTTGCGTCAAAAGCGGCTGTTGAACATCGCACTGGTCGGCATTGTTTTCACAGTCTCCGGCGCGGCCGAGTTTCAAAACACACGCCGAGAGATTGTTGATTGCGGTGCGCATGTCACTTTGCGACACGACGCCGAGTGCATCTGCTGCTCGCGGTTCAATGGGGATGTGTTCTTTGGCACACACTGCGCGCACAAGTGTGTTGATTGCCACACGCGACAGAGGTGGAAAGCGCAGCACCAAAAAGCGACTTTGCAGTTCCGGCTGCACATCGCGCTGATGATTGACAATCAATATATACCGGGCGTTGATTCCAGTCTGGTCAATGGTTGGACCGAGTGCCCATTGGGCCTCCTTTGTCATTGTGTCGGCCTCGTCAAGAATGACCAGCTTTGGCACAGTCAAATTGCGCATGTCGAGACCGTCGGTGGCTGTCGCCCTGGCCAACTGCTCTGTGATTCGCGGGTCGTGGTTGTACTTTACGCGAACAAACGGCACAACCTTTTGACGAATAGTCTCAATGCCGTTTTCCTGCGACGCGTTGATAGACAACACCATTGACGACCAATCAGTAATGCCAAACGAACGGTAGAAATCGCCGGCGAATGCAAACGCCGCACTGGTTTTTCCAACGCCCGGAACACCGCTCAGCATCATGTTGGGTGGATTTTTCTGTTTGACAAAGCCGCGCAAGACGTTGACGACGTTTTTTTGACCAACAATATCGCCGAGCGACTTTGGCCGATGGCGTTCCACCAGCGGTGCCTTTCTCTGTTTTCTCTCGGATTTCTTTTCGTTTCCAATGCCCGCTTTGAGCAGTGCGGGCGACGGGTGTTGCGCACTCATTTTTGTTCGACCCGGGTTTGCTGTCTGTGAGAGAGAAAAAAATGCAGAAACGCAAAAACACACACACACGACACGACACACAGGGAGGGGACGTGCGCGCGCACAAGATTACATTTTCAAAGGGCGTTTGTTTACTTTTCGCTCACGCTTTTGGAATACAGTCGTAGTAGCGCACAAGAGTATTGCCGACAACGTTGTTCCAAAAGTCGTCAAACGCGATCTGTTGACCATAATTGTCAAAGATCTTTCCACCGGCGCTGAGCACAGCCGAGCCGCGCATCGAAATTCGTTTCAAAGGTAGCTTGGATGCGCGGTTCGATCGGCCAGAGTCGGCCTGCATATCTGCACTACTGTCGCTTTCGGCATCCTTTTGCGTTGCGGCAGGCGATTTCTGTGTCGTCGGAACGTAGCTGGCCTTGCCAGTCACTCGCTCGAGCAAGTTGGGCTGCATGTGCCAATCAAACGTCGTGCACGGAATCACGCCACTACCAATGGTCGCTTTGCACGTCGCGCAAGTCTGCACAATGTTTGCGTCGTTCTTTTCCGCCTTGCGCAGATCGCGCTCAACCTTGGCCTTGCGAGAGGTGGCCAATCCAAGCGGCAGCGAACAGTTGGTGCAGTAACATCCGCCGTAGCGCTTGACGCCAATGGCATACACACGCGCTTTGGTTTCGTCGTCGATACCTTTGGGATCGGCATAATAGTACACAATGCCCTGTTCGGAAGAGGCTTCGCTGCTTGAGGAATTGTCGCTCATTGTTTTTTCTTTCTTTCTTTGGTACGTGAATGTGAACCAAAAAATGGAAAGCGGCCGGCCGGCGATTTGAACGAAAGGTGATTGACTTGAACGAAAAATGCAGAAACGCAACGGCGGAACGAAAATACACACATACACACACACGATTTCACGAAGACAAAAATGTTTTTTGTCAACTTTTTTGCGCTTTCTTACATGGCCGGCTTGGTCTTTCTGACCAACCAAGTCTGTGTCAGCCGCGCAATTTGCAACTGCGCTGTGTTTGTCAATGAAAATACAGCGAGTGTGAATGACAAGACGGTTCGCCGTCTGCAAGGCTGCGACGACAACGAACTGGCGACAGAATGCAGGCGCGCCGAGTGGGAACTGCAAGACTATGCCAATGGCGTCATCAACTTTGCGCAAGCAATGCTCGTGGCTCATCCGACTGCAGACTCTGATGCCAAGAGTGGTCTGCAAATCGACAGCGCGGCACTCGGCGTTGTCACGTTGGCCGTCGAAAAGTACCGACCTGTGCCCGACTGCTCAAGCGGTCTATTCACTATCACGCCGGTTCTTTTGCTGAAAGATGGGCGGGTGAAGGATCGCGAGTGGAAAGAAGACTATGACGACGACGACGCGGTCGACGAAGACCTCTGCATCAGCAATTCGATCTTGCAAGAGTGCCTGGCCGCGCAAGAGGCAGTGTCGACATATATTTCCAATGTGATCAAGCACTTGGCACAAGATCCCGACATGCCAAAGGAGTTTTTCAACGTCATGAAGAATCGCCTGGAACGTTCAGTTATGCCGACAATCAGTTGCCAAACCTCAAAGCAGAGCGTCTCTTTTGTGAATCGCTCGTTTGCTGTCGGCAGAGTTGTTTGTCGACGACTGTTGGGCTTTGTGGCAGTGACACGTTTTGCGATGCTCCTTTGAGTGCCATCACACAAGCGAGCGTGCACCACGCGCGCACACGTCGGACCGACTTTTTAAATGAAATAAGTTTTTTCTACACTCTGAAATCAAATTGCAAGAGTTGTGCTGGCGACGCAAAAAAGCGCAGAACGAACAACTTTTTTTCACATGCGCACGTGCGCATATCGGGTATGCAACAAAAACTCCACGCGAACAAACCAATGAGTGCATTGCTCCCGAAGAATGCGCCTGGCTTTGCGTATCCGCTTTCGACAGATGCGATGCAGTTTAGTTTGTTGAGTCCTGACGAAATTCGGGCACTCTCTGTTGTGGAAATTACCGAACCCCAGCAGTTTGAGAACGGCCGGCCAGTTGCCAATGGGCCGTTTGATCTGCGCATGGGCACTATCACCCGCCAATTGGACTGCGCGACGTGTTTTCGCAACCGAGAAGAGTGTCCCGGACACATGGGTCACATCGAACTGCACACGCCGGTTCTCCATCCGCTCTACATTGACAACATATGTCAGGTTTTGAACAGCGTCTGTCACAACTGCTCGGAACTGCTGTTTGTAAAGGATGAAAAGTTCCTGCGCGCATTGCGCAAGAAAACAAATCCGGCTGCACGTGCCAAAATGATAGCGACACAGATCAAGGATCGTCCCGTGCGCGTCTGCGGCTACTGCGGCTTCTCCAATTCCAATGCGTTGGCAATGCGACTCGATTCGGAAAGTGGAAAGCAGCCGCGCGCAGCCAAACGCATTCTTTTCAAAACGCGGCGCGGCGATCAAGGATCTACATCTGCGGGCGCAACAGGAAAGCGGCATGCCGGCGGTATCGCGCGACCAACTACAGTTGTTCAGGGCTCTGGGTCGCTGCACGAAACTGTCGCCAGTGAGTTTAGCGTTGCCGTGGAAACGATGCCGACGTTGGACGAGTTATTGCAGGCAAAGCAGAGCCGCTCTTCGGCGGGCAGTTCTGCCGCACAGCCAGCAGTGGACGACATCGGTACGCAAAAATGCCTGACCATTCAACCGATCATTGTGCGCGAGAACACGACATTTTTCCAAGTCTGGCCCAAAGCGTCTGCGTTGTATTCGTTTCTCTTGAATGGCTCTGCCGAGCATCGCGGGGAAGATGAGCCAAACGAACCGGATGATACCGTCGATGCAGAAGAACACGGCGGCGACGACGACGACGCGCTGTCTGCAGACGCAAACGGCAAACGCAAACGCGCCGCCACCAAATCCGGCTCACGTGAAACAAAGCAACGCACAAGTGGCAGCGCCAACGCGGCAGATGCAAATGTCGCCGCTTTGGCCGATAAAGATGCGCAAAGTGCGAGTGCGCCGCAGGAGAAGAAGAAGCCGACAAAACGCAAGCGTGTTTTGATTCAAGACGCCACTGTATCGGATGTGAAGCGACTGTTGCGCAAGAGTCCGTTCAAATTGCCAAATGGTGCCGAGCCCGGAGAGCGTGTTCCGCTCAGTGCCACAGCTGCGTTGGGCATTCTCAATCGCATTTCGCCGGAAACATCGTACCTTCTCGGCTATGACCCGCTCTACATTCACCCGAGTTGGTTTATCTGGACAGTGATGCCAGTGATGCCGCCGTGCGCACGCCCACTGGCGCTCGCAAATCCGCGCGGAGGTGGTGGCGGCGGTGGCAGCGGCCACATGCAGCTGGACGACATATCGTGGAAGATTGTCGAGATTGTCAAGAAGAACAAGAGCGTCGGAAAACAGAATGCTTATCGTGACAGCAACTATGAAAATCACCAGGATCTGCTGACCTTTCATGTAATGACGCTGCTGGACAACAATTTGCGCGGACAGCCGATTTCACGGCGCACGCCGAAAGCGCCGCCGACTGCCGCTCTGAAAGACGAGTTGAAAGGAAAGGGCGGTCGCATTCGATTCAACATGCTCGGCAAGCGTGTTGATTTCTCCTCGCGTGCAGTCATTACGCCAGATCCAACTCTGCGCACCGATCAACTCGGTGTGCCGGAAAAGTTGGCACGCATCTTGACTATTCCTGTTGTTGTCAACCGCTTCAACATCAAATGGCTGCAAGCAGCGGTCAACAGAGGCCCCGAGGCGTACCGCAACGGTGCAAACTTTGTGCGCACAGAAGATGGACGTACGTATAACCTCAAGATTCGACGCAACATTACGCTGCGCATTGGCTACACTGTCGAGAGACACCTCGTTGACGGCGACATTGTTGTGTTCAATCGGCAGCCGTCGTTGCACAAGATGTCAATGATGGGACATCGTGCCGTTCTTTTGCCAGGAAACACCTATCGCCTTGCACTGCCTCCCACGGGACCCTACAACGCCGATTTCGACGGTGACGAGATGAACGGGCACATTGTGCAGACACTGCCAGCCACGGTCGAAGTGGCCACCACGTTTATGGTGCCATCGCAGATTATTACGCCGCAGCGCAACGCACCTTGCATGGGCCTCGTGCAAGACTCGCTGCTCGCTGTGCGTCTCTTCACGCAGCGCGATACGTTTCTCACGCGCTCACAAATCTTCCAATTGCTAATGTCGGCCCGCGCAAACGACAACTGTGAGAGTACGCGCAAACAACTAGCTGCGCGTATGCCGCGAGGGCGCCTGCCCATGCCTGCAATTTTGCGTCCGGTACCATTGTGGACCGGAAAGCAATTCTTTTCTCTGTTCATGCCGCCCGATCTGCATTACTCGCGTAGATCGCGTGTCTACGACGAACTTTCCCACCGCCTCGAGACACTCGAGCAGGAAGACGCAACGAAAGCAAGACACTGCGACCCGAGCGACACGTGGGTGGATGTGTGCAACGGCCAACTGCTCTCTGGCATTATTGACAAAAAGAGTATCGGGTCGTCTGGTGGATCGATTGTTCACATCGTCAACAATGTGTACGGCGGCGTGCACACAATCGACATGCTCGATGCACTGCAGCGCTCGCTCAACACATGGGTGACGGCGCGTGGCTTTTCAGTGGGAATCGGCGACATGGTTCTCAAGCAGAGCGAACAGGAGGCTGTAGACGAAATGCTGCAGAAAGCGAGGGATGCAGTCACACAGCTGGGCAGCGATCTGCAGAACGGCCGCATCAAGGAGACGCCCGGTAAGAGTGTCGCCGACGCTCACGAGGAGGCAGTCAATGCGGCGCTCAACGGATGTCGCAATGAGATTGGCAATTATGTGCAGCGCGCGCTGCCGATCAGCAATTCTGTGAGCAGCATGCGCACTGCCGGCTCGAAGGGCAATCGAACCAACGCGGCGTCGATGGCCGGCAGCGTCGGCCAGAACAATGTCAACGGAAAACGTGTGGGAAACACCTACTATGGTCGAACCACGCCGCACGCTATTCCCAATGATCCGAGCGACATTGTGGGGCATGGATTTGTCGCCAACTCGTACGTGAAGGGTTTGACGGCGCGCGAGTTTTTCTGTCACGCAATGGGCGGCCGTGAAGGTCTCGTCGATACCGCGTGCAAGACAAGCGAAACGGGCTACATTCAGCGCAAGTACATCAACCTGCTGTGCGACGACACTGTGGCCTACGATGGAACCGTGCGCAATGCCGCCGGAAACATTGTTCAAATGCTGTACGGTGAGGACGGCATGGACGCGATTGCAATGGAGCGACAGCGCTTCACGCTACTGGCGATGAGCAATGCCGACCTGGTGCGACGATACTATGTAGGGCCGGCCGTTTCTGCCAGCCGCCTGCAATCAGACGCGTTTCCCAGACAGAGCATCGAGGACTGCAGCGACCTGTTGGCTGGTGTGAGTTTAGAAGCAACTGCGCCGCTCGACTCGCAAAGAACGTCGGAAGCACTGCGAGAGTTGCGCTTTATCGCTGACTCTCGCGACTATCTGCGTTACCGCGTGTTTACAAATGAGCAACGTGACTATCTGTATTTGCCGAAAAATCTCGCTCGCACGGTTCAGCGCGCCCGCACGCGCTTCATGCGCAACGGCAATGTGCAGCTGTTGCGGATCAGCGATGCAGAGAAGATTCGCGCCTGCATCGATCGACTTTTGCACAAAGTCTACGATCGACGCAGCGGTCCGTACAACACTGACCAAACCGCCAGTGGCGTTTCCATCTTTGATCGCTACAACGGTGCTCCCAACTCTGCGGAATTGCTCGCTTCAATCTTTATTCACTACTATCTCTCTCCGAAAAGGGTCGTGTGTGAGCATCAATTGAGTCTAGAGGCGCTAGAGTTTGTTTGCCGCGACTATGCAAACGACTTTTTCACGGCACGCGTGCAACCGGGCGAAGCAGTCGGCACGATCGCAGCGCAGTGTATGGGCGAACAATCGACGCAAATGACGCTAAATACTTTTCATCTGGCAGGAGTGTCTGACTCTGCGCTCGGCCTGCTGAGGCTGAAAGAGATCACGGCCGTGTCGAAAAGTATTTCCACGCCGATTATGTACATTAGGCTGCTCAAGGCGTCGCGGAAGAACACTCGTGGCGCAATTGCGTCGCTCGACACACAAAAACAATTGACGTTGTCGGTTGCGCAGAAACTCGCCGCACATTTGCCGGAATTGACACTCGAACAGCTTGCGTTGAATATTGCGATTGTGCGCGACGAGTCTCCATTTGCGCTTGCCCACAATTCGCTCGGCGACGAGAGCGACTTTGAGCACGATAGAGACTTTATGCGCGCTGCAACTGCCGCTGATCCGCATGTGGCCGAGCAGAGCCTCCGAGTGTCAGAGTGGGGCATAAGAATCGCGCTCAGTCGCATGCGACTGACAGAGAGATCGTGTACGCCGCTCTACGTTGCGTCTGTGCTGCGTCGACACCTGGGAGACGTCGCGCTAGTAATTGCCAGCAGCGACAACGATTGGCCGGCCGACTCGTTGTGCAACGAGAAACTGACGGCCGATGCATGTGGTGGAATTGTTAGGGTACTGTTGTACCGAGAGCCTATCGAAGAGCGGCTTAACGCACAAAAGCCGCCGTCGTCTATTCTCCTTGATCCGACATCGCTCGATTCGGTCAGCGACGCCGAATGGCGGCGAATGTGCTGCGAACAATTTGCCAAACAGTTTCTCGAGCACTGTAAATCGTTGATTCTCGGCGGAATCGAGGGCATAAAAGCGGCAGCGCCGACAAGCAAACCCTGTGTGCGCTATTGCGATAAGAGCGGCTCGGTGGAAAGCGGAGCGCGCGAATGGATTGTCCAAACGCACGGCATTAACTTTGCAGAGACGCTGACCATGCCCGGCATTGACTTTAGCCGAACAACGTGCAACCATGCACCGGCAATTGCGGCGGTCTTGGGAATAGAAGCGGCGCGCGCGGTTCTCTTGGATCAGTTGAACCAGGTGCTCTCTGCCAACGATTGCTACGTTGACTATCGGCATGTCGCTCTGCTCTGCGACACGATGACAATGAGTGGCGTCATTATGCCGGTCACCCGCCACGCTTTTAAGCGAAAAACTGCCGGACCGTACACGCGAGCAGCCTTTGAGAAGCAGGACGCTGTGCTCTTTGGTGCCGGAGCGTTTGCCGAGTACGAGGATGGTCGAGATTTGCGGTCTGCAATCATGATGGGAAAGCGCATTCCACAGGGTACGGGAAGTATGTTTGACACACGACTGTCGCTCGAGAGCACTGTAGAGCAGCCGAGCGCGACAATGGACGAGATCGACAGGCGTCGCAAGGAAGCAGCAATCATTGCCAATCCGTTTGGATTTACCGGCGACAGTGTTGCAAAAAAGCCGCGATTGTCGGCACCGGTTGTCGGCAACGACGATGATGCGGACGAAGACGTATTCTACGCCAACCCGTTTGGCGAGTTTGGTCAGTCGGTTCCTTCGGTCGACTCTACTGTACAGCCTCTGTTGCCAGATTACGTCGCGAGCGATCAAAATCTAGACGTGGGCGATATCATTGCCAACCTTGCAACACTCACGTCGGCAACGGCTGCAAGCCCTCTGCAGACTTTCCGACCAATGTCGCCGTCGGCGTTTTTCCAATAAAAACTCGATCTTTTGAAAAACTATCGTCTTTGCGTGCCCGCCCGCTCACCGAAAAAAACAAATTATATTGTTGCGCACGTGCACAATCGCAGCGAGCGACAGTTTGAAAAAAAAACTGTGCGCGCACTCAACCGACTCGCAAACAACAATGTCAAGCGGTGCTCAACGCGAAGAGTGCCTTCTCTATTTGGCTGTGGACAACAACTCTATTTCGTTCCTCAAGGAACTGTTGCAGCAAGGTGGGCACGATGTGTCGGCGTGCGACTATGCCGCGCTCCGACATGCAATCGATCTGCGCAACAGCGATGCACTGACCCTGTTCGAATCGAGCATGGGAAGTGCCGCTCTATTTGCGAAAATTGCACAGTTTGCAGGCGAATCGGACACGCAACATGCCAGGGAAGAGGCCACCATTTTCAAGCGACGCTGGCTCAATTTGCTCGACGAAAAGATCATCAAACTCTTTCTCCACGACACACCGATGACACCGCCGCTCGTGCGCTACTATGTGCAGTGGGTCACCTGCCGACCTTGCCGGGGCTCTTGTCTAATGGATCCAATTAGCAAAGACACTGCGCGTCAATTGACGCTGCAAATGCTGAAACGCGGCGCATCGCAGCAGGTTTGTGTTTTACTTTTCACAAACGGCACTCTGTGTCGAGAAGACTACGCCGATGCCAAGGACCGACAAGAATTGTTGGAGGCAATCACTGTGAACGCTCGAAAGTCTGAAACAGACACGATCGGCGCTGTTTTTCGGGCATTGATTCCCGGTTTGCGCGACACGGCGCATCAACAGTTGTTGACCGTACCGATCGAATTTATCAGCGCGGACAAAGCCGATGAGGAAGAGGAGGAGGAAGATGATGACGACGAACTCCCGGTACTCATTCCGCAGACTGTATCGCCGCCGCCGCGCTTGGCGCAAGCGACCAGCACATCAGCGGCGGTTTGCGATGACAACGAGTTGCGCGATCTCACCGCAGACCAAATTATGCGCCATATTCCGGATTGGTTGGCCTATTTGACCGAAGAAAGTTCAAAAGAACTTGGCTCACGGTCGGCAAAGATCGCTCCGGCGTTTGGCTTGATCGGCAAGCTTCTGCGCTTTTTGCAAACCGAACAAATCGACCAACATTTGGTCTTTTTTTCTGTCAATGTGACCGACTTTTTCTACGTCATTCACAAGCAAAACCTATGCAACATTGCATTTGACACCTTTCTTTCAATGTGGTCCAAGCACAACCAAGCGCTCGACGGGCTGCTAAAGATCTACGCAGACTAAAATCAGAGAATCAAAACGAAACAGTCTTTTCAGCACTCGCAAGCAATCGCAATATCGCATCTATTTTTTGTTGTGTGCTGTCGATCGATCGATTAATTAATCAACAAAATTTGTTGCCCAACCCCAGTGGTATTTGCGTGCGGACGTACGTGCTTTTTCGAAATCGTTCGCAGCGACAGCGCCGCCAGCGCTTTTCGCTCTGACCAATCGTTCGTGCAAACCAACCAACATTTTTTTGTCGCGGGCAGCACACTTTGCACATCGACACGAAACAATGAGAGGTGAAATTGTGCGCACGAATTACGTCAAGGCATTTGAGTCGCTTTGGACATCAACAATGGTTGCATTTTCGTTGGCTTATCTTGCGAGTTTTCACCTGCACATCAACACCGTGCCGGCTGTCACTTTTTATGCTCTCAACTTTTTTTTTCAATTGCTGCCAAATGATGTGCGCAACACATCGGCACACTGGCGACAGCTGTTTGGGTCATCGCGACCCAACGTCGAAGAAGGCGGTGCCAACGACTACATTTTGTATCTCGTTCATTGTGTCGCTGTACTGCTGAAATTGAGTGCCGCCAGCGTCGCTGTGCTGCTGCTGATTGAGACGTTCAACGTTCTCGGTTCGTTGGCGCTCGTTATCTTTGGCACCAACGATCTGGCCGTCAGAGCGTTCATGAGTATACGAACGCAGCGGCAATTTCTGATTGTGTCACAAACCGAGGCCAGAATGGTTGCAAAGTACGCGTACGCAATGCAAATTGCCGTTACAGTTGGCGCGGTGTGTGTCTATTTGAATGATGCATTTTCAGTGCGCGGTCGCTATGTGCACAACGATGAACGTGACGCAGCGCAGGACAGCGAAGACGAATCGACAGGTGACACGGATGACGACGACGAGGATCAACGCGATGTTTGTGAAACCGACGTGACACATCTTTCCGACGAAGACAGCGAAGAACATCTGCAAGCTGTTCCGCCACAGGAATTTCTTGCTACTCTTTGATTTGCATCACTTGATCAAATCGTGCCGATCTATACAACGATAAACATTAAACTGTGCACTTTTTTTCAAAGAGGCGCGCTGGTTTTTTGAGAAAAGCGCGCACTAGGTCCCTCTGTGTTGTGTCGCAAAAAATCTCACACTGCCAACAATGATGAACATTGTTGTGTGCACCGCCATGTTGGCGGCGATCTTATTTGCGACCATTGTTTCCAACCGCCACCTCGGCGCTTCTGCTGTTTGGCCGACCGCAAAGAATTCGGCGCCATGTGAAACAGACTGTCTCACAGCCGGCGGCTCTACTTTCGCCGAGTCTGCAAAAGTGACCAGCGTAGACAACGACGGCTGTGTGGCGGTGAACAAGACTCTGAAAGCATTGCGAGCGAGCGTCATTACGCTTTACCGATCCAACTATCAGAGTGGCGCCGCTCAAAAAACTGGCAGCAGCGACGGAGGGACGCAAGGCACGACGCCGCCAACCTGCCAGAAAATTGTTGACGATTTTGTTGTTCAATTTGGCAGCGTCAACACAACAGCGTGCGAAAATGTGCTTGCCGTGAAAACATTTAATCAGGTCAACGAGGTCCTCGTTGATCAGTTTCTAGGTGCAGACAACGGTGCACAGAATTGTGCCGATGCGATTGTCAAAATCGAAAAGATTGTTTTCTCCGACACGCTGTCGTCGTCTGCTCCGTTCTTGGGCATGGCATGGTCTATCATTTTAGTTGTGTCGCTTCCGTACATTCTTTTCTGCTTTGGCGGCCGCTAGAGAAAAAAAATGGCATTACGCACATGCATTGCCCAACGCAAGCAAATAAAAACCCAAGTTTTCCAAAAACACACACATGAGTGCCTCCTCTGATTGTTCTTTGTCGGCTACTTTGCAATCGTCGCACGATGCCGAAAGCATCGAGGCGCCAGCAGCAGAAAACACAGCCGCCGACGAGCGCAAGCCGTGGTGCATCTTTACAATTGTGCGCGAAGAAGACTTTTACCTGCCAAAGTGGGTCGAGTACTATGGCCAGTTTCTGCCGCTCTCAGATTTGCACGTCATCAACCACGTGCCCAAGAGCAATGAGCCCGGTACGGACAAGTGCACCGAATTTCTCAAGGACACTGGCGCCCGACTCTACGTCGAGGACGAAGAGTTCTTTTCGTCACGCTGGTTGCGGGACGTGGTCGTACAGTATCAAACGCAGCTGCTGAAAGAGTATCGCGCTGTTATTTTCACCGACGTCGATGAAATTATCTTTATTAATCCGGCGAGCGGCTTTGCTGATCTCGGCGATTTTATGTGCAACTGCTTTGTTCCCGACCAAGAGGTGCAGAGTTTGCGTGTAAACGCCTACCAGATCGTTCATCTGCCCGACGCCGGAGAGCCAGAGTTTGACTTTTCGCAGCCGATCCTCTCGCAGCGCATGTATTGGTTTCGCGATCGCTACTACGACAAGCCGCTACTCACAAAAAAGCCGCTGAATTATGTTCACGGGTTTCACACGGCCAGCGACATGAACAAGGTTGTCAATCCGCACGTCTACATGCTGCATCTGCATCAGTTTGATTTCGACTGGTACATCAAGCGACACTTGCGCTGGGCAAAGGAGTTTAAGGTCTGCGACGAGGACAAACGCAGCACCTACAACAGTCATTACCGCCAAACAGACGTGGACAAGCTAGAGTTTCAATATTATCATCAGCTGTTCAGCAAGGCGCGCATTGTGCCGCAACTGATTGAACGTTGGGTGAGAGACTCTCTCCGAGTGATTTAGGAAACAATCATATGATCTCTATTGCTTTTCAATCGTGGTGTTGTTCTTTGCAAACTTTGCAAGCAGGTATTCTGCACTTGTGAGCGCTCCACTTGTGGGCGTATAGCGCAGCATACCGCTTTGTGTGCCGTCACTATTAAATTGACCACCTTCCATTATCGCGTACGAAAACACGTTTAGCGCTTTCAAAAACTCATTGAGCGGCAGTAGTTTGCTGCGCGCAAACACCATTGTATCGGTGGCGCCTCGTTTCCGCGATATGTTGGTCGTCCGTGGTTTACCAATAGAGTGCACAACAAAATGATCAAACAGCTGTGCACCGGTGTGGTCGGCGGCGGCGGCGGCAGTTGGGAAGGCATGCTGAGAGACGTCGCAATAAAAGGCGTTGAGTTCGCGTAGAAATCGTTTGCTATCGAAAGCGGAATCGAGTTTTCGGCTGCTGGCACCAAACGTGCGCAGTGTGAGACCTTGATGTCCGCTAAACAGTTTGCGCCAGTCGAGGCGCGACACGTAGGCATGCTGCGGGACTGAACAATTGTCTGCGAATCTAGCACGCTTTGCAGACGGCAACGAGACTGATGATGAAAGATCACTGGATGGCGACGCAATCAGACTATCGAGCGGGCCATCAACTATCTGCGCATACATCGCGTAAAGGTCCTCGGTGCGTTTGTCGGTCGCACTGGCAGTGTTAACGCCCGCATTTTTGCTTGCATTATGACCAAAGCGATCGAGTGCGGCGGGCATGCGAGACATGGAATCGAAATGATGCGGCATGAGGCGCTCGAGTCGCACCATCAATTGGACATGCGATACGAACGCTGCGCCGTCGCTACGTCGACGCTCGCAAAGCGTCTGACACTCTACGCAGAGGCACGTTGATCTTGCGCTGTTTGTCGCGTCGTCGAGCGCTCGACAGTGATTGCACTCGCATCCCATCGCCGACCAACCCGGTCGAAACAGGTGTTGCGTTTCGCCGAGAATCTGCGACAACTGCGATTGCGGTGATGATGTATAGGGTTTCGCTGCAGCTGAGTCATGGTTGTCACTCTGCTCTGTAAACATGAGGGCCATCCACGTCGCGCTGTTGCGCGGAAAATCGTGCAACGTTGCAGCGACGCTATCGGCGTGCCTCACTACCGCGTCGACATAATTGTTGCGGGACCACTTGTCGTCGTACACGTGCAGCAACATGCAAAGCGTCGAGAATGGAAATTTGGCTTTGTTTTGACTTTTGTATAAATCCGACACGGTTGCCGCCGACGCCTTTCCACTGCCAAAGCAGTCGGGCATAGCGCCGTTGCGTCTGAACGAGTGCTCAAACCGCTGGCCAAAAAACTCTCTGGAATCGCAACGCGGCGTCATTCAATCCCAACGAGTTTTTTGGCCAGCGGTTTGAGCACTCGTTCAGACGCAACGGCG
>Ga0193961_1000016_pt1 | contig 72445 bp, 68 predicted proteins | sample FB_4_MG_FD_140371 | JGI IMG/M metagenome (GOLD analysis project Ga0193961, IMG submission 140371) | Microbial mat bacterial communities from the Broadkill River, Lewes, Delaware, United States - FB_4_MG | ecosystem: Environmental > Aquatic > Freshwater > River > Microbial mats | place: USA...
CTGTAGTTATGTCTGTAGACAAAGACAAGTACGGTGTTAACAAACCTTGATATTCGGTATGATATCAAGGTTAAACACAATCGCCTATGACCTAGACGCTGCACTTGTAAAAAATTGAGTATTCTTGGTATGTTTGCAAACAAGAGGCTCTAGTATTGGCTTACTGACACTATCGATGATTCACTATGATTAATTGGCACGCAATAGATACTGTATTATTAGATATGGATGGCACGCTGCTCGATTTGCATTATGACAATTATTTTTGGCTCACGCATTTACCAAAGCGTTACGCAGAAATACATAATACATCAATGGCAACAGCCAAAGCGAAACTTGAAAAAGCTATTGAAAGCAAGCGAGGCACATTAGACTGGTACTGCTTGGATTTTTGGTCAAACTCGTTGCAAGTCGATGTCGTTAAATTAAAGGCAGAAGTAAAAGATAAAATTAATGTTCGGCCTCATGCACACAATTTTTTAGAATTTTTAGTGGAGAAAAAAAAGCAAGCAATACTTGTTACCAATGCTCACCCACAAAGTTTATCGCTGAAGCTTGCAGAAACTGATATTGACAAAGCACTCTCTACAATGATTTCATCGCACGAATTCAAGCAACCAAAAGAGGCGCAAGCTTTTTGGCACGCACTGCGCCAGCGCATTGATTTCGACCCTGAAAAAACACTTTTTATCGACGACACTAAATCTATTTTACTCGCTGCAAAAACCTATGGAATAGCACATATTCTCGGAATTCACCAACCAGACAGCAAAATAGAGCGCCGATTAAATGGCGTCCCTGCGATCTATCATTTTGATGAAATTATGTAATCAGTGTTGCCTTAACTATTATTACTGCGATTAAATATTATGGAAAAAGTTCGAATCGATAAATGGCTTTGGGCTGCGCGATTTTTCAAAACTCGCAGTCTTGCCAAACACGCTATAGAGGGTGGAAAAATTCACTGCAATGGCCAACGTGTCAAAGCCAGTAAAGAAATTACTGTTGGCACGCAACTAAAAATTCGTCACGGTTGGGATGAAAAAGAGATCGATGTCATAGATCTTTCAGATCAGCGCCGAGGCGCACCTGAGGCAGCACTACTTTACAGAGAAACCACACAAAGTATCAAACGTCGAGAAGAGCACGCCGCACAACGAAAAGCACTAGGCGAGCGCGACGGTGCACAACAACGACAAAGGCCTAACAAAAAGCAACGCCGGCAAATACACCGCTTTAGAGAGCTCACTGATGGGCACGACGACCAACACTAAACAGACAAAACATGGCAATCAAAGCGTCGAAAAAATGACGCTTGCCACACAATAGCATAAAAAATACTCAGTTATCGCCAAAAGTACCACTTCATCTGCTTTTTATCCCGTTTAGAGCCACCATCCCCTAGAATCGAGATGACTGCTAAATAGATATAATCCAAAGCACATCTCAGACAGCAGTTAGAAAAAGCAGTAATATAGGTAGCTGACATGTTATTAAAAAAACTAACAGATCACTCGTTATTTAATGTCTCACAATAGGCAGGATCCGACACCGTGATGAAGTTGTTAGAAACAAACTTATCAGAAAACTCTAAAGTAGCGATTACCCAATTGGAAATTGCCTGTGAGTTAGAGTTTAATCAGAATTTTTCTGTTAATCGAGATATAAAGCATCTTGAGAAATTACTGCTGTTCGCCGGGCATCAGCAAGGTGAAATCACTCATATTCTGTCACTTTTTTATCGCCGACTCACTGATCGCGATAGACGGCTTATGACCATGCTCGGCATAAATCTAGGCTGCGTTCAAGCGGCCAACGAAGGGTAAAGCACAAGGGGTTGTAAATAGCGACCTCTATATTTGCATTTTCACACAAGACTGTCACCACAATATGCATAACCATCAGAAATAGCCACAATTGTAAAATGGAGCCTGCAACTAACAGGGTGTTCAGGTTAAAATGAAACCTCAACTCTATTGATGGCATACTGACAAATACAATGATGACTGATAGCGACACCTTGCACCGCTTTATTTTTGATAACACAGATATCCGTGGCGAAATCGTCAGCTTAGAACAAAGCTTTAACGATATTTTAAGCCACCAGGACCTTGCCCCTCCCATAAAGCAACTGCTGGGCGAGTTTTTGGTGGCAACCGTGCTGATGTCGAATACATTAAAGTTTGACGGTATCTTAACTCTACAGGCAAGAGGCGACGGCCCACTACCGTTGATAATGACCGAATGCAGCCATCACAAGCAATTTCGCGGCATTGCCAAACCTGCTACAGATCAACCACTACCCGACACCACCAACCTGCAACAGCTTATCGGTAAAGGCGTACTCACTATTACTGTCGACCCGTCACAAGGCGAGCGCTATCAGGGCATCGTTCCTCTGGAAGCGGACACACTTGCAGGTTGCTTAGAGCACTACTTTTTGCAATCAGAGCAGTTGCGCACACGCTTTTGGCTAGCGAGCAATACACAACGTGCAGCCGGAATGATGCTACAAGCACTCCCCCAACAAATGGCGGCCGATAAAGAAACATGGGAAGACCGCTGGGAAACCCAATGTCACCTCGCACAGACAATCGCCAAAGAAGAGCTACTCTCGCTTGATCACAAAACGCTATTGCACAGGCTCTATCATGAGCAAGGCGTCAGAGTATTTGACCCTCTACCTGTTAGTTTTGTATGTAGCTGCTCTAGAGCACGCAGCTTAAATACGCTGAAATCCCTAGGCGAAGAAGAGCTTTGCAAATTGCTCAACGAACAAGAAACCATTGATGTAACCTGCCACTTTTGTAATTATCACTACCAATTTGCAGCCAAAGACATACAACAATTGTTTGCGCCAGAGACGCGACATTAGTCTTAATACAGCCCTTATTGGCTAAAAAATCAGCGAGGTGGGGTTCGCTTCCCCCCCTGATTTCTGACATAATGTCGCCCCCATGAGTCTTAAGCATTCAGCTCAAGAGCGGGTTAAATGTTTATGCTGCAACACAACAAAAAGAGATCGTTAAACGATTATTCTCGACGCATAATAAGGCTACATGTTAAATAAATGATTAATTTTGAATCCGGCCATTCCGGACGCTACCCCCACAGGACCGTAACATGACTCAGATTGATGACACCACCGCCACCGTCTTCACCGATCTCAGCGCATCAGAACTGATCGAGCACGCCTTATTACGAGGCGAAGGCACTCTTTCACATACCGGCGCACTCGTTGCTGAGACAGGCGCACGTACTGGTCGCTCACCAGCTGATCGCTACGTTGTTGAAGAGCCATCTACCGCTGATGCGATCGATTGGGGTGCGGTTAATCGCCCATTCCCTGAAGATAAGTTCAATGCGCTCTGGACTAGAGTTGAAGATCATATCGCACAGGTTGACCGCTTTGAATCACATCTGCATGTTGCTGAGGACCCAGATCATTATCTAGCGGTCAAAGTAACAACCGAAACAGCTTGGCACAGCTTGTTTGCGCACAATATGTTTATCCGCGCGCAGAAATATAACCCTAAGGCCAAAGAAGAATGGCGTATTCTCCACGCAGCGAATTTTGCCTGTGAACCTGAGCGTGACGGCACAAATTCTGATGGCATAGTCTGCATTAACTTTGCACAACGCAAAATATTGATTGCCGGTATGCGTTACGCCGGAGAAATGAAGAAGTCTATGTTCTCTGTGCAAAACTTCCTTCTCGTTGAAAAAGACGTTATGCCAATGCATTGCTCTGCCAATGTCGGCAAAGACGGCGATACCTGTCTATTCTTCGGGCTTTCAGGTACAGGTAAAACAACCCTATCAGCAGATCCTGAGCGCTACCTTATCGGTGATGATGAGCATGGCTGGGCCAAAGGTGCCGTCTTTAATATGGAAGGTGGCTGCTACGCTAAAACCATTGATTTAAGCCAAAAAAATGAGCCCGTTATTTGGGATGCTATTCGCTTTGGCGCAATCGTTGAAAACGTTGTTCACAATGACGAGCGTATCCCCGATTACAACGATACTTCTCTAACAGAGAATGGTCGCTGCTCTTACCCGCTAGAACACGTTGAAATGCGCGTCGAAGAAAACCGCGCGGGTGAGCCTAAAAATGTTATCTTTCTGACCTGTGATGTTTCAGGTGTTTTACCACCTGTATCTATATTGAGCAAAGAAGCGGCCGCTTATCACTTCTTATCTGGCTATACAGCCCGTGTAGGGTCAACCGAGCTAGGTGCAGAAGCCGGTATTCACCCAGCGTTCTCTACCTGTTTTGGCGCGCCATTTATGCCTCGTCCTGCCCGCGAATATGGTGACTTACTCATCAAGCGTATCGAGGATTTTAACGCTAAAGTCTATCTTGTAAACACCGGCTGGACCGGTGGCTCAGGCGGCGCGAATGGCAAGGGGTCACGCTTCCCTATTCCAGTTACACGTGCGGTCGTTGCAGCCATCCAAAGTGGTGCTTTAGAAGGTGCCGAAACAGAGCATCTCGATATTCTAAACCTGGATATACCAACAACCGTTGCCGGTGTCGATAGTGCTTATCTCAATCCACGCAATGCTTGGGATAATGCAGCAGATTACGACGAAAATGCCCAGAAGTTAGCATCTTTATTTGTTGAAAATATCAAGAAGTTTACAGTCAGCGACGACATTGCCGCTGCGGGCCCTAAAGGCTAATTAGCGATCAATCAATACCCATCAGTCGATACTGATGGGTATTGCATCTGCTGTTTCAACACTATACTCTATTATCTCTATCCCCCTGTTTATCAATGAGAAAATAGGCTCATGAGAGATTGGTTTATAGAAAATGCCCTTGAAAGTGATACTGACGCTCTCGTAACCATGTGGTCGGCACTGGATGCGCACTCAACTAAACCACGCCCCTTCGGTGGTGCTGGTATCAGCAAGCAAGAGCGTACTCGCCTCACGATAGAACACGCCATGCAATCACCCGATGCAAATGTTCTAATTGCACGCACACACGCCACAAAGGCACTGTCTACTATTGGCACTATCTCAGGTCATGTCTTCACCAACAACGCGGTTAAACTGGCTAAGGTGGGCGTTATTTACAGCTTATGGGTAGAACCAGAGTATCGCAATCGCGGTATTGGCCACGAGCTGGTATCAACCATTGAAGACGCAATGAGAAACAGTGGCGCCCAAGCGCTGCAAGTCGGCTGGGATAGTGAAAACAAGACCATTAGCCAATGGTGGCAACAACATGGCTATGGCCCCTATGAAGTCATCGCAAGTAAAGTACTAAAGACTTAAAACTCAAACAACTTATAAGTAAACTGAAAGTAGACCAGTGGGACACTCTTAGGTGAAACCGACGGTATATAAATAACATTAACACCTGCACGTTTATAGCCCAGTGTTGCAAAAGGTAGCGCACCGAGAAAAGGGTTTCCGTTGCGGTGATCTTCTCGTGTCATGACAAACCCAAACAACCCTAAATCTAATCGAACATTGTGCTGCTTGGACAGCATGTACCGGCGTTTAGCACCAGCCCCCATATAACGTGAGATTTGGTCGTTACTATCGCGGAAAATACTGCCTGAAATGCTTGGAATCCACTGCCCCTTAGGGCTAAAGTCATACATAACCCCTAACCCCCAGTTTGCCTCATTCCAGCCACTGCCTTCAAAGTGAATCGACTTACCGTTGATCACAGCATGCCACTCACCCGCTAATGCAGGTGTTGATAGTAAAACCAGGCTAATAACAACAATACCTCTAACGCACACTTTTATTACCCAACAGCACTTTATATCTTCTTTTTAGTATAGAAGGGTGGCCAGGCACATGTAGGGTTAAAAAAGCGCTCAGAAAGACTAAATATTTATCAATAGCGTGATCAGATAAGCAAATACTTATAACGGTTATTGTCGCACTGAAAATAGCGCTTTGAGGGGCTCTGGAGACAGAGTATTATTAACTATCGACTCTATCTATTATCGACCATTGAGGTTCATATGCTGGCACATCGACAACGGTTATTTTTTATCGCCCTCGCCTTATGTGGCGTAATTAGCGGATGTAGCTGGGTAAAACTCAGCGACCAAGCACAAGAGGTAAGAATTGTTAAGAGCACCGATGTTAGCCACTGCCAAAAATTAGGTAATACCAGCGTAAAAACACTCAATAAGATTGGTATTATTAAACGCGACAGCTATGCCATTCAAGGTGAGCTTAATGACCTTGCTAGAAATGAAGCGGCTAAATTAGGAGGCAATAGACTCGTTGCAATTAATCAGGCCAAACTAGGAACGCAAGATTTCAGTGTGTATCGCTGCCCGTAATAAGGCACATCATGAACAATACTTATAACGGCTTTTCCCAGAATAGTGCTTTTCCCATCGTGGGATCTAACTCATAACCTGAAAAGCCAAATTTTTTATATGCATGCTTCGCAGAGAGATTACCATCAAGTACTTCTAGAGTAATTTTACAACAACCTCGCGCTATCGCAAGGGACTCTACGCTGGCCAATAATTGCTGACTAATACCCCTGCCACGAAACGCGCTGTTAACAATAATATCGTGAATATTCATCAGCGGTTTACAAGTGAATGTAGAAAAGCCTTCAAAGCAATTCACTAAACCCGCTGGTTGGTGATCGACATAACATAAAAAGCTAAATGCATTAGGCAGATTTGACAAGGCAGATGCTAAATTAATTTTAACGTATTCGGGCAACTCAAAACCACCACCCATCGGGTCTTGTGCATAACAATTTAATAAATAGCTAATATCATGACTGTGTTCTGGATCTGTGTAATTCGCTTTAATGACATCGATTGACATAATATAGTTAAACTCAACAGTACTTGAAGCACCTATTAGATAGAGGCGCTCTTAATAAGACACTATGCGACTATAGCATGCAAACACTAATTTACCACTGGGCAATAGCCGTCAACACAACTATGTCGCCAGAATATAGCAGGTTACACATATTGACTCGCGCAGTAACCACTGGCCCAAGCCCATTGAAAATTATACCCACCTAACCATCCGGTTACATCTAATACTTCACCAATAAAAAATAAGCCCTCTGTAGATGTGGCCTCAAATGTCTTAGAGGAAATATTGGCCGTATCTACCCCCCCGCGAGTAACCTCAGCCGTTTTATATCCCTCAGTACCTGTCGGAACAAAAGACCAATGATGAAAAAGAGCAATCAACTCATCAATCATCTCTGCACTGTAATCTGCAATGGGTTTATCTAAAACAGTAACTAGCATTTTATTCTCAGACAGCCATGTTTGTACAAACCGCTTCGGTAAATAACGTGACAATAAATTCTTAACCGTTGTTTTATTGTTTGAACACTGCCATTGCTCTATTAGTTGTGACAATGACTGATCCGGTAAAAAATCAATCACCAGTGTATCGCCAAGGTGCCAGTAATTGGATATTTGTAATATTGCCGGGCCACTTAAACCTTTATGGGTAAACAATAAGGCCTCACTAAAAGATTGCGTCTTCGAGCTAATTTTAGCGGGTATCGCGATACCTGCCAATGATTGCACGGTATTAAGTAATGCCCCTTTAACGGTCAAAGCAACGAGTGATGCACAACACGGTGTTACGGCTAAACCAAACTGTTTAGCAATATCATAGCCAAACCCAGATGCTCCCATAGAAGGTATCGATAGGCCACCGGTTGCAACAACAAGCGAGCGGCAAGTTATAATACCCAAGCCTGTCTCAAGCCGAAAGCGGGCGCCATTGTTGGCCGCTAGGTGTTCAATACGACTAATTGAGCAGTGCGTTTGTATATCAACCTTCGCCTCACGGCATTCTTCGAGCAGTATATTAAGAATGTCTTGTGCTTTGTTATCACAAAATAGCTGCCCTAGTGTTTTTTCATGATAGGCAAGGTCATATTTACTCACTAATGCTAAAAAATCATATTGTGTATAGCGACTTAGTGCAGAGATACAAAAATGTTCATTACCCGAAATATAGTGTTCAGGAGTAACCTCATAATTCGTAAAATTACAACGGCCACCACCGGACATCAATATTTTTTTCCCCACTTTATTGGCGTGATCCAAAACCGCCACAGATAAACCGCGATAACCTGCATTGGCGGCACACATCAGCCCTGCTGCACCGCCACCAATGACGAGACAATCAACGTACTTCATAATACGTCTCTAACAAAAAAAGCATAATAAACCTTAAACAACTCATCAAGAAATAATTAGCCAGAAAGCGGCTATAGAAACAAGTATCGCGCATACTTGCTAAGAATATTCATCTATAGTGTATAGATCTGTAGTATAACAATAAGGGAGAACTTGTTCCATTACCCTATACATTAGTGCACTATTAGAATTAAAATCCGTTATCATATCGATAACCAAACGCCATTTAACACTTATAACCGCATTGCTATAATAAAGGCAACCTATGAAGATATACTTCTATTACTTACTTGGCATATTTTTGCTATTTACATCAACATTACACGCACAGACCTCGCTATGGAAAATCAGTAACGATCAAACAACACTTTTTTTAGGTGGTACGGTTCATATTTTATCGAGCAAAGACTACCCACTGCCTTGTGAATTCAATGTCGCTTATCAACAAGCTTCGAAAATTATGTTTGAAACAAACGCCGATGATATACAGTCCCCTGAATTTGGACAGCAACTCCTCAAACAAGCCTCCTACCCTGGTACAATAACCCTCGCTAACAAATTATCACCCGGTACTTATAAACGCTTGGCTCACTATTTAACATCACGTGGAATACCTATAGAAAAAGTTATTCACTTTAAACCCGGGCTGCTGATGTCTATTATCATGGTGACTGAGTTGCGCCATAACGGCATAGACGCACAAGGTGTCGATGATTATTTTGCACAAAAAGCAAAAAATGACAAAAAACCCAGGTTGTATTTAGAGTCTATTCAACAACAAATGACCTTTATTGCAGAATTGGGGGTCAATAATGAAGAGCAGTTTATCAACTACCTACTGCACAATATGCACGCAATCAACATACAATTCACATCGATGGTAAATGCTTGGCGCAGTGGTAACCTAGAAAACCTTTCTCGTTTATCTGATATAGAAACACTCAAAAAAGAATTCCCACAGATATTTAAAATACTACTGACAGATCGCAACAACGTCTGGCTACCTCAAATTGAGGCATTACTGAATACACCCGATATAGAACTTATTCTTGTTGGAGCACTGCATTTAGCCAATGATGATGGGTTACTAGCGCAGCTAAAAGCGAGAGGTTACAACATCACTCAAGTGACTAACTGCGCCAAAACCCCTTAGCGTTTAGAAATCGCAAAGTAAAGCTAGATATTTGCTCTGCGATTAGTTTTATATCATTAACAACCATCAGCCATTTAATCTCACACAGCAATACTCAAAAAAGTAAACGTTTACATTTAAACAAGTACTCGCACATCCGCTTAATTACTATATGCGCATTCATTGTGTACACAACTCATTATTTATCCATGAGGCACTCACACACGATAGCTGTTAGTTGATCATAGAAAAAGTAAACGTTTACAAAAAAAATCTGCGCCATATTGTCACCTCACCTACTATAAACACTTGGTAAGTTAATTTTACCTGTGAAATAATGCCAATCATAAGCATGTTAATGACAGAAATATGTTTTATGATAATTGGGCTGCGATAGCAAACACGCTCACCAATATAAGCGTGTACTCAATCGTTATTGAATACCGACGAGAATATACAAGATGAGGATAGCGTTATGCCCACCAATGAAGCTACTACGCTAATTGGTACATTTACCGGCACCGTCGACTACAGCGTTACATTAAATATTACTCAGCAACAAAGCGCTAAGTCTCATGCGGTTAATCAAAAACCCTTAGCGCTATCAGGTGAACTAATCACATCGTCGATATTAGAACACTCACATATCATGATGATTAAAGTCGATGGCTTTTATTGGCCATATCAAGAACACCGGCCTCGCCGACTATTTACCTTAACAGGAAAAACATGGATACCTAATACAAAAACCGGCAACCCACCTGATTTATTTATTTTGCAAACGATTAGTGGATATAGTGAAGCCAAAAATAAATACCAGCTTGCCGATACATTTACTGCTCATATCGCAACAGTTAGCGACACGGCCAATACCGAACAACCACCGGGAAAATATACGCTAGAATCGGGTGCTATCACACTGTATCGAGCATAATATTTACATTATTATCATGGGAAATTTTAGCGGGAGATAACAGCTTTGGAAAAAAGTGAAACGACATTAACAGGTTTATTTTCGAATCACGACCGCTCAATCACTATCATTATCAATCGACAAACTGTCTCTGGCTCTCACACCAACAGATATAAAACCGGATTTTTATTTGGCACACTTACCGCTGATATATTTTCAACCGGCCCTGTAACACTACAATTAAATGGTGAGTATTGGCCCCACCAGCAAAGTAACATATATTACCATCGATGTTTATTTACTTTAACAGGTAATCATTGTATCAACACAACCGAATCACCACCGGCAGTACGTTATGCTTTTGAAACGATTACAGGCTATGCTGTATCTGAGCAAGAGTACTCACCAGTGAATAGGTTACACATAACAAGGTTAAGTGTTGCTGATCGGGTAGATTATAATCATAGTGTACAGGCATCTGATACTATAACTCTTTTTCGCCAACACACTGAGCATTCAATTGAATTAGCAACACACGAAAGCGACCGTGTTATCTAAATAATGCTATTAGGCCAAGTCGCCATTAATTCTATTCTGACTTTTGTTTCTCCAAGCTATAAAACGCTCTCCTAGTAAAAATAAATTAGGCACGAGCAATAATGTAATAGCAGTTGCAAACAACACACCAAATGATAGCGATACAACCATAGGAATCAGAAATTGTGCTTGCACACTGGTTTCAGCCATAATGGGTACTAAACCTACAAAAGTAGTAATAGAGGTTAAAATAATAGCGCGAAATCGATCTTGGCCCGCTTGTACAATTGCATGCACCACTGAACCACCTTCTGCCCTTAATTGCTGAATGCGATCTAACAACACAAGGTTGTCATTAACAACAACACCAGAGCAGGCCAAAAATCCTAGCATAGATAACATGCTCACGCTCTGCCCCATAATCAAATGACCAATAACAGCACCGGCAAAGCCAAAAGGAATTGCCGTTAAAATAAGCAATGGTTGCCATAGTGATCGAAATCCTATTGCCATTAGGCCATAACTTATAAAAATAGCTGCAATAAGATTGGTTGCTAGGGTTAGCATAAAATCTCGCTGATCATTAAGATCACCGGCAATGTCTAATTGTAACCCACGAAATTGCTGCTGCCAGTTACTGAGATTGCGATCAATAATATCAGTGGCAATGGCCAGTGCATCAGTACCTTTTGTAACCTCAGCAGAAACTAGGATTGTGCGACGGCGATTTTCGCGGTTAATTTTGCTATAGCCTGGAATCTCAACAATCTCAGCAACCGCACCCAATGGCACTTGATGTCCTGCCGCCGTGCGAATATAAATGGTGGCAATATCATCTATCTGACTACGCTCAACCAATGGATAACGCACCATCACTTTTACATCTTCAGTACCACGGGGAATGCGCTGCACCTCTTCACCATAAAATCCCTGGCGTACTTGGCGAGCAATATCACTTAACGTTAAGCCCAACACCTCCGCATGAGGCTTTAATCGCAATTCAATTTCTTTGCGTGAGCCTTCGAGAGTATCTTCCACCTGAAACACACCATCATAGCTTTCAAGAGTTTGCCTTAATGCAGTGACGGCACCAGACAAGGCACCCAAGTCATTTCCAGCAGTACTGACCCGAAAGCGAATTGCCTCTGTCATTGCATTAATTGTAAATGATAAATTAAAATCTTTAACGCCTGATAACGGACCAATAAGCTGTTGCCAGCGCTCTTTAGTCTGCAATATATTGACGCTTCGCTCACTGGATTCAACCAGAGCCATTACAACTTTGACAACGTTGTCCTCAGCGGTTGATTTAATTGCTCGAATAAAATCACCGTCGCCATTAAGATCGATCATATGCGGATCTATTTTTAATTGATAGGCCGCACGCTCAATTTGCTGCTGGATACGCTTAGTCTCGGCAAAGGAAGTACCTTCAGCTAATTCTGCGGTAATACGGATATTATTAGAGGGGACCTGTGGCCTAAATGTCGACTTTAAATAACCCGTAGAATACAACGTAACAACCACCGCAAGACTCACCACAAACAGCATAATCGTTTGGGCATTATGTTTCAGTGAATAGTCTAATAATCGGCGAAATTTTGTCGCGGCAAATTGCTCCATAGATCGCGATACGATATAGCGTACTTTAGTTAACCCTGACAAGGTGCCATCATCGTCTTTTTCAGGCTTGGCATGAGAGAGGTGTGAGGGAAGTATCAGTAGTGATTCAATAAGGGAAAAAACCAAACACAAAATAACAATCACAGGGACAGGATAAACAATATCGCCCATAACACCAGGTAGGCCAAATATGCCACAGAAAAATATAATCGTACTAATCACGGCAAACAACACCGGCTTAGTTACAAATAATGCACCGTACTTAGCCGCGTTCAGCCCTGTTTCACCTCGTCTCTGGCTGGCATAGATACTTTCACCAACAACAATAGCATCATCAACTACAATTCCCAACGCTAATAAAAACCCAAACATTGAGAGCATATTTAGTGTGACATCGGTATAGGGCAATACCCAGAACACACCAAAAAAAGCAATGGCAATACCGGCGCTGACCCACCCCGCTAACGAAGGTCGTAAAAATAGCATCAATACAATAAAAACAAGTACTAAGCCACTTAACGCATTTTTAACCAACAAATTCATGCGGCTTTTAAAGACTGTTGACCAATCGCGCCAGACACTAATACTAACTCCTTCAGGTAGCTGTGGGCGCAGGCGCTCGATCACGGCCTTGGCATCAGCAGCAGAGGCGAGAATATCAGGCGGTGTCGTTGCATACAGCTCAACATAAACACTGGCCGAGCCATTAAAGTTACCTTGCAGATCAACTTCATTAAAGCCATCGTTAACCGTGGCAACCTGCCCCAATGTCAATTGAGCCCCATCATCGCGAGAAGCAATCACAATGCGATTAAAGTCCTCGGCCGTGTACGCTTGGCCACGAGTTTGCACTTGAATATTCCCGGTGTCGCCCTTGACAGTGCCAGCGGGCAAATTTAGTGAGGCATTGCGAATTGCACGCGTAATATCATCAAAGCGTAAATTATAATGGCGCAATGCTAACTCAGAGACCTCTATTGCCATCTCGTCTTTGCGAGTCCCTTCAATGTCTACAGTCGATACACTATCGAGCAACGCTAATTCATCGCGCACCCATAAAGCTGTTTGCTTGAGCAGGCGCTCTTCAACATCGCCGAAAAGCGCCACGCTCATTAATGCATGTTTAGGCAGTGACTCTTTTACCTGAACATCTTCAACCTCATCGGGAAGTGTAGAAAGTGCATCGATACGGCTTTTAATATTATTGAGTAAGCGTTGACTGTCATAACCACTGACAACCTCAACAAAGACACTGCCAGAACCTAAACGCGCGGTAGAATTAAGCTCATCAATACCGGCTAAATCAGCCACAGCCTCTTCTAACCGAATGACAATTTGCCGCTCTACTTCACTAGGGCTGGCACCAGGATAGATAGCACTAATTTCTATTGTGCTGGTATTAATCCGAGGGAAGACTTCTTTACTCAATGAGGGGAGGCTTTTAATACCTCCGAGAAGAATCACTAGCATCAATAAATTAGCCGCAATCGGGTTATCAACAAACCAGCGAACGATGGTATTCATAAAACGTTTATCCAAAAACTAGCGAGCGGCATTAGCCGCGGGAGCACTCAAAAGCTTAGGTGTTACCTCCATTGAGGCAGATAATACTGCGGGGTCACTCACGACAATACGCTCACCCTGCCTAAAATCCCCCGATACCCAAGCCTTGTCTTGATCAGTATTCACCCAGCGAACTTGTCGCAGTGATAGGCGGTTATTCGCATCAACAACAAACACCTGTCGCCGCTTTAATAAGGCTTTTTGCGGTATAGCAATCATATTATCCATTTCACGCCCTGCTATTGTGGCATCAACAAACAACCCTATCATCAGGGGTAAACTATGTACCTGTTCATTAAACGGCTCTGCAACTTCAGCAATGGCATAGTAAAAGCGCGTATTTGTATCTACACTCGCCTCCGTGCGCGTAATAGTGGCCTCCCAGGAATGAAGCTTGCCTGCAACCATAGACGATAACACCACCTTTGGTTGTTCTTGTGGATCGATAGCCCCCCCAAAAGGGAGATCAATCAGGCCGAGCTGTGCATCGTTTAAAGGTAGACGCACTTCGGCTGCCGCACTGTCATAAACCCTAGCAATCACAGTGCCTGGTGAAACATACTGACCTATATCAACTTCTTTTGTTCGCACCCGCCCAGAAAATGGCGCACTGATTTTTGTGCGTGATAAATCAAGCTCGGCCTTGTCTCGCTGTGCTTTAGCGGCCGCCAATTGTGCATCAGCCGCCGCCACTTGTGGTTTGCGTAAAAATAGTGCATTAGCTTCTTTATTGCCTAAATCACGCCACTCACGTTTTGCCTGACGAGCTTGACCACGCTCAATCGCACGTTCACGCTCGGCATTGGCGACTTCTGCTTTCGCGGAAAACAGGGTATAGCGATAATCTCTATCATCGAGACTAACCAGTGCATTGCCTGCGGCAAAAAAGCCACCATCGACAAAACTATCGGCAACGGCAACAACTCGCCCTGCAACCTCAGCAACCAGGTTAATTTCTCGGCGTGGCGCTACCGTCCCTTGAGTGGTGATAAATATCTGATGAGCATCAGGGCGGGCTTCAATGACATTGACAACAGGTGGAGAGACCGGTCTAACCGGTTTTGTCTTAGGTACTGGCCTCAGCCAGTAAATGGCCGCTACAACGACCATGCCAAGTATTAAGATAATCAACGGCCTCCAAAAGCCCCGTTGGGAATTCATATTCGCTCCTTTAACGTTAAAACCCATTATCAAACCTTATCACACATAACAATAGTGGTTTTGCACACAGATCGATTAAATCATCCGCAATTCACTGATCTCATTAGACTGTAAGACCAACCCGTTTATTAATTTAGACTCTTTAGCACCTACTTGACCATATAATAAAGCGCCACACCAGTTTATTTACTGAAGCTTTACGCAAGCATTTGTCGCTCAAGATCAACTATTACGTCACTTTTAGTGTGAATCACTGCAAATACACAAAACTTTTACAAAAACAAGACTGTTCAGCGACCAGGTTTTACGCATAATGCGACAAGCTTTATTGCCTCACTAAAGGTCGCTGATAGCCACTATCCACGTTAAGACCACCCATTTAGCCTGAGGTTTATTTTTATTTGGATTTAGGAGCCTTATGAATAGTATCTTCCAGCGCATTGCCGATGAATTAAATACCCAAGTACAGCAGGTATCTGCGGCAGTGGGCCTGCTTGATGAAGGGGCGACGGTACCGTTTATTTCCAGATACCGCAAAGAGGTTACCGGAGGCCTAGATGATACTCAACTACGCTCGCTAGAAGAGCGGCTGCGCTATCTACGAGAGCTTGAGGAACGCCGGGAGAGCATTCTCAATAGTATTGAGGAGCAAGGTAAACTGACACCTGAGCTAAGCGCTGCCATCAATAGTGCAGATACTAAAAACCGACTTGAAGATCTCTATTTACCCTACAAACCCAAGCGGCGAACTAAGGGACAAATTGCGATTGAAGCAGGCCTTGAGCCTTTAGCCAATCAATTACTTGAAGACCCAACACAAACACCCGAGGCAATTGCGGAAGGCTTTTTTAGTGCCGACAACAATATCAACACCACTAAAGATGCGCTAGATGGTGCAAAGTATATTTTAATGGAGCGTTTCAGCGAAGATGCCGAACTTTTAGGTAACTTACGTGACTTTTTAACTCGTGAAGGCGATATTAATGCAGCGGTAATGGCCGGAAAAGAAGCCGAAGGGGATAAGTTCAGTGACTATTTTGAACACAGAGAACCCCTTAAAACATTGCCTTCTCACCGTGCACTAGCGCTATTTCGTGGGCGCAATGAAGGTATTCTTTCGTTGAGTTTATTAGTAAATGGGCGAGAAATTGATAGTAAAGAGGCACATCCTTGCGAAGGCATGATTGCACAACATTGGAATATTCGTCACCAAGGTAGAGCCGCCGATAACTGGCTCGCTGAGGTTGTACGCTGGACATGGCGTATTAAGCTTTTGCCGCACTTAGAGACTGACCTGTTTTCTGTCGCAAGAGAGGGGGCAGAACAAGAAGCCATTGATGTTTTTGCCAATAACTTAAAGGACTTGCTACTTGCTGCACCCGCAGGCCAGAAGTCGACTATAGGCTTAGACCCCGGTCTGCGTACAGGCGTTAAAGTAGCCGTTGTGGACTCGACTGGAAAGGTACTAGATCACTGTGCAATATTCCCTAACGCACCACAACGAAAAGTCGCCGAAGCAGAGAGTGTTATTGTCGGGTTATGCCGCAAATACGATGTGCAACTTATCGCTATTGGCAATGGCACTGCGTCACGTGAGACCGATGCCTTTGTCGCGGATATATTAAAACGACACGAAGATATTGGCGCCAAGCACATTATGGTGAGCGAAGCCGGTGCATCAGTTTATTCTGCCAGTGAATTTGCAGCCAAAGAATTCCCTGACCTCGATGTCACTATCCGTGGCGCCATCTCCATTGCCCGACGCCTGCAAGACCCACTGGCAGAGCTTGTTAAAATCGATCCAAAATCTATTGGCGTTGGCCAGTATCAGCATGATGTTTCACAAACTAAGCTTGCCAGAGCATTGGATGCCGTTGTTGAGGATTGTGTAAATGGCGTAGGCGTTGAAGTAAACACAGCATCAGCGCCCCTATTGGCAAGAGTTTCAGGGCTTAATCAAACTATTGCCAATAATATCATTCAATTTCGCGATACCAACGGCCGATTCAATAATCGCGAGCAACTAAAAAAGGTCAGCAGGTTAGGTGAAAAGACCTACGAGCAAGCCATCGGTTTTTTACGTGTCGCCAATGGCGACAACCCACTGGATGCCTCCGCAGTTCACCCTGAATCTTACAGCGTTGTAGAAGCTATCAGTGCAAGTGCTGGCCGTCGAGCAGCCTCCTTGCTGGGTGACAGTAGCTTTCTACGCAGTATTAACGCCCAAGCATTTACAAATGAGCAGTTTGGTCTACCCACAGTTAAAGATATTATCAGCGAGCTTGAAAAACCTGGCCGCGACCCTCGACCTGAGTTTAAAACAGCACGCTTTCAAGAAGGCGTTGAGACCATTAAAGATGTTGACCCGGGCATGATCCTCGAAGGTGTGATAACTAATGTCACTAACTTTGGCGCATTTGTTGATATTGGCGTACACCAAGACGGCCTTGTACATATCTCAGCACTGTCGAATACCTTTGTCAAAGACCCCAGAACAGTCGTCAAAGCCGGTGATATTGTAAAAGTCAAAGTGATGGAAGTCGATGTGCCCCGCAAACGCATTGGCTTGTCTATGCGCCTGGACGATGAACCTGCAGAAAAGACAAACCCTAAAGAACAACGCAATGCACGCCGCAATCAGTCAAGCGCTAAGGCGCAAAAAAGCCGAGGGCAACAAACACAGCCCAGCGTAGGCTCAATGGGTGCTCTTTTACAGGCGGCACTGGATAAAACATCAAAGTAAGTGAGCGATCACATCGCCTAACTCCCCTTTCTATAGGCAGCCTTGAGTGCTGTCTATAGAAAGTACCTCATTTATTAAAACCGTTTTCTCTGTATTGTCACTCTCAACACAATCGCGCATCAATCCAAGCAAAACTACCAATCCTGTACTACTATAAAAGATAGGATCATTAATTATCCTCGCTGTGCACAAGCAGTGGATATAGCAATACACAGTAATATCATTATCTAATAACCCAACAAGGCTTAAACCATTTTAATGAATGCTTCTTTAGCCCTTAGTGAAGACCAGCGCGATTGCTTGCAAGAAATCAGCAATATTGCCATGGGACAAGCCGGCGATCACCTCGCCCGCCTACTCGATGCATTTGTTGTTTTATCTATACCCCATGTAGAAATTCTATCGCCAAAAGATATCGCTATGGCAGCACAGGCCATCGACGGCGACAGTGTTTCAGGTGTTTGCCAAGGCTTTATTGGTGACGGTATCAGTGGTGAGGCACTACTACTATTTAACGATACCAGCTTTGAGGATCTGGCAACACTGATGGACTATCAAGGCCAGGTTAACCCTGCTGGTGAAAGAGAATTGCTTGTTGATGCCGGTAATATTTTAAATGGTGCGTTATTGAAAGGCATTGCCGAACAACTGGATATCGATTTCAGTTTTGGTCCTCCTGCTATTTTGGGTCAACACCAAGAGTTACAAACCCTGTTACACGCCGATAATGTACGCTGGAAACAAGCCCTTGTAATTGAAGTGGGCTATCAGGTAGAAGGCTACAATTTGCAATGTGACTTGTTAATGGTCATTACGGAAAAATCCCTTGCGCGGGTTTTTGCCAAACTTAACTATTTATTGGACTAGCCAACTATGTCTCAAGAGCTACTCGCCGATTTGCGCTGGCTAATGAATATTGTGCAAAATGTTGATGTTGGGCTGGTGGTGCTTGACAAGAATTTTAATATAAAACTATTCAATAGCTTTATGCAAAGCCACAGCGCTATGCATGCAGAAGATGTTATCGGTTGTTCTGTTTTTGAACGCTTTCCTGAAATTGATGAGGCTTGGTTTAAACGCAAAGCTAAATCCGTCTACGTTCTCAAAAATTCAGCGTTTACGACTTGGGAACAGCGCCCTTATATTTTTCGTTTTGATAATTATCGCCCCATTACAGGGTCGGCTGAATTTATGTATCAAAACGCCACATTTATCCCCATTCAAAATCTCACCGGAGAAACCGACAGCATCTGCTTAATTATTTATGATGTGACCGAGCAAGCTGTCAATCATCTACAACTTAACGCATTACAACAGGCCTCAACGGGTTAATCTATTCCACTGAAAGATAAGTGATTAAAAATAACCCCCTAACGCTCAAGTCGTTAAGGGGTCATCGGCAGGATACAACCACTGATTACGTAAGTTGCTCAAACGCCCTCAAGTTATCTGCAAAGCTTGGGGAGCTTGCCGCAAGACCACTATTGGGAAAGAGTGAGGTAAAGTTGCCCTGCTCGCCGTGTAGTGCCATATAATTGAGAATAACGGTTTCAACTAATAGGTTAACATTGTTAGCGCCAGGAAATGCACTCGTTTCAACATCACCCGATGGCCGCATATAACCAATTTGCTGATTGGCATTATCACCATCACGAATCTGTGGGCGATTATTCGGGTTATATACCAACATATAGGCTGCTGCTGTTTGCTGGTTATCACTGGTCCACATAAATTTACCACGGCCATCGACTGTATTATCAACCATGCCATTGGCAGAAATACCGCCATCAGTCACGACATAAACCATCAATGGTTTACCAACACGATGCGCGTATTCTAAACAGGCACCAATACAGCGTCCGGCCCGTAAGTCACGACGCTCACCTGTTTCACGCCCACCACCATGGTAATCATAGCCACCCATAGTCACGGTGCCAGCACCTGCCTGACCATCGAGAACCAACTTCATCACTGATGCTGTTTTAGCAAACTCACGATCACCACTTAACTCTTGTGCTGTAAAAATCGGGGCAAGCGCACCACCATCACCTACAATATTGGGGTCAGTGGTCGGGTTAAGCGCATCGGGATTACCAAATTTATCAGCAGTGTCCGCACTTTTCACATAACCACAACGCACTAAATCTTTAACGACATCATCGGTGCTAATTTGCGTACTGACACGTCCAAGTTTTGCATTACTGATGCGATAAACACTTTCCATCACCTTAACTGTATCAACCTGACTTAAGAGATTGACCAAATCACCAGTATCTACAAGGCCGGTAACATCAGAGGGTCGGTCTACTTTTGTGGGCCTTACTGTTAAATCAAGCATAGACGCCGGTGCCATTGAATTGCCGCCAGACTCTGATGATCTAGAACCAATAAGTGCCATCAGCGTACCATTCGCACCCGCCCGATTAATACCATACATTGGGTTGTGCGGATTATTCCCTGTGTCATTTTCAGAACGTGCCGCGATAACAGCGCCATTAGTTGTCGCAGCGGCTTCTACTGCACGCTCTAAAATACCAAACAACATATTACTGTCAGAGTGAAACGACAGCCCTAGAGTATTGTTGACATGTAAACCACCGGTCGACGGGTTCAGCACTGTAGCCGCTTCTGTCGTACCCGGAATCATATCCCCAGGAAGCCCTTGTTTTGCATAACCTGCGGTACCTAGAAAATCAAGCTGACCACCGGGGCCACCGATTAATACATTAGAACCTGAAATATTGCCGCCACCGGCAAGGTCAAAACAAATAAAAGGCACCTTCGCATTGGCACTGTCAAAAACACTGCAATCATTATTGATATCGTCAAAAAAAGCCTGTAAATCAGGTGACAATGTTGCAAAAGCATTGCTGCTTGAAAGCCCTAACAGCGAGCCACCCATCACCGCACCAGCACCAGACATAAAACCCTGGGCAATAAACTCGCGCCGAGTGACTGGCCGACGGTGGCTGTCGTGTTTTAAGGGTTCATCGAGCCCATATTTTTTTCGCTTAGCCATAATTAAATTCCTACACCGTTGTATCTATTGTCTTTCGGTTAATATCTATTGTACTAGCATAATGGCACTGCCATAAGCAGCCGCACAGGTACCTAACGCCACTTCATAAACACGGCTTGGTGAGTTTTGTTGGGCGCAACTGTTGTTGGCACATGTTGCCAACATTGAATCAATCAACCCATTAAGCTCACTAGTAACAACCGCCGGATCAGGCTGATCAAGTAACTCTGAAGCGGGGTTAGCGCCGTCAGCAAGATCGTTAGTTAACAAATTATCCAACAGTGGTGTAATTAATGCAGTGCGTCCTGCGGCATTGAAAGCCCCGCTATTAGTGGGTGCTGCCCCAAAGTTAAAGCTGCCAAAATAGCTGCCGGGATTTGCCACTAATTGATTGCAGTAAGATACCGCCAATTGAGTGACTGCCATTTGATGTGACGGTAAAAAGCCACCAATCGCCTCTGAAACCGGTAACTGTTGCTTCACATTTTCATAAGTAGCCTTCACTGAGGCATTACCCATATCAACGCCGGTCATTTGCGATAGTGTTGCGTTAATCTCTGCAAAGGTTTTTACACCAATATCTGACTGATCAGGAAGATCTACCGGTGTACCAGGTGATGGTACTACAGGACCTGTTCGCACGTAGGTTTCGGTTCCTAACAAATCAAAGGTTAAGAAAAACTCATCGTTTTCAGGACCCAAATCCAGAGGGATAACGCTACCAAGTGTCGATAGTGTCTGCCGATTACCCTCAGCGGTGTATTGAGCAGCAGTAATGGTTGTGTCTAGGTTTTCGTAGATTTGACCAACGCCAACCTCTTGGCCATTAACACCAATGCGCATCCCGCGAACAGGAATAGAACTGATGTTTGCATTTGGATCTAAAGAGACAAAGAAGGGCTGATTAAAGAGATAACTATGGTTATCAAATTGCGCCACTTCAACGACGACATAGCTTAGTGGTATAGAAATAATATCACTCACGTTAAAGAGTAAATAAAATTTTTGCCCAACACCGACATCGTAATTAGTTTGAATATCTTCAACACTTAACGCCCGATCATGAATCGCCAGCAATCGAATGCTACCTTTCCAGGGGTTGTTATTAGTCAGCTCATTACCTAATACAAGCGCATAGTTATCGTTCCAATCTTCAAAGCTACCCGCACCTTCAGGGTCAGTCACTGATACCAACTCACCATTAACATAAATGCGACGACCATCAACGGCACTATAAGTAGCGACAACATGCTGCAATGTTGCCTGCAAGACTTCATCGTCATCAGGCGTTGATAGTGCAGGCATACCATCACCATTAGTTACGGTACTACGGTTAAGAAAGTCGTAGTTATAGGTAGATTGCCCCAATGTAAAGTTGCGCACATTGCTACCACCAGAATAACTAATGATACGAGCGATATTATCCTGAACAACATTTTCAGGCACAACCCACGCTTCGATACTGTAAGAGCCCGAGGCGCCTAGGCGATCAAATAGCTTCTTACTTGCATCTGTTGTACCTTGTAGCTTGCCGCCATTGATCTGCACACCCCAAGAGCCCAACCACTCAACATCACCAATAATGTTAAGGTTAATGGCGGGGTCAACACCACTTTTATCAAAAGCTGTTACGCCGGTACCAGTATCAAATGTCCACAGAGCAATAACACCATTTTCAATACGCCCGCCGGCACTTGCACTAATTCCGTCTTGAGATAAGTTGAGTGCTTTACTGGTGAGTAGTGTCGGGTCAACTGTGGTCAATGGAATATTATTGACAAAAGCATCAACCGCGCTCTGCATAGTGGCACTGTTTGATGCACAATCACTCCAACAGTTATGCGACTCATCACGAAGGCGTACAACCAATCTTGAGTTGCGCGTTGTTTGCAAATCAATTTTTGTTTTTACAGCTTCATAGGCAACATCGATATCGCTACTACCAAAGTAAGGTTGCTGGCTGGTAGCTGCATCTTCAGAGTGGCACTGATAACAAAAACCACCGGGTTGTGCGAGTAAAGGGTAAACCGTTGTATCAAAATTACCACGATCGCCCGGGAAGGTTTTACTTTGACCAATTTCTTTAATTGCCGGTGGTGTTAGGTTAATCTCACTACCTGAGCTATTAGGCCCATTTGCCCAATCCTGAATCCAGCCGGTAAGAAAGTTTCCACAGGCAGCTATATCACCGGGTAATGTACCCAGCCAACAGTTGTGACCTTCTGAGGCAACCTTAGTGACTATTCGAGAGCTTGCCGGTGAGCTTAGCTGGACCAATGAGGCAATAGTGTCATAAGCGCTATTAATGTTATCTGAGCGCGCAAAGGTAGGTGATTGACCACCCGTAAGTGTATGACAAGCACCGCAACGATCCGTACGGGCAATTTCTTTCCACAAGGTATTTCTAAAGAAATTGACATCGTCATCTCTAGGGGCAGGGCCATTGTAGACAACCGAAAAATCACCGGATTGATTGCCACCACCAGTGCCACTGCCAGGATTTGGCGTATTGCTACTACCACTGCCACCACTACACGCCGCGACAATGCCCACAATGAGCAATAACGCTGTTACTTTTAATGACCGCTCGACAACTCCTGAAAAGGATAAAAAAGCGAGCGGTTTAGATACGACAAAACGAGCCATCTTAATTCCCCTTACAGTAGTCAGCAGTTTGCGCAAACACCTGCTTCATATTAATGACGCCATTATTACCAGCGATATCCGATAGGATACTGGACACTCTGGTACGATCCGCGGCATTACCAGGTTCGCGTAGACACACCGCTGAAAAGGCTTTTTCTACTTGGCACTGAGCGAATGCTTGGCTATGCGCAAGCTCCATACCCATTGATTTAGCACCACTGCCACTACCCGTTAAATTAGCATCCCAGCCCAGAAGGCTATTGCGGCCATTGCGCCAATAGTTACTCCAGTTATCATTAGGGGTTACAAAGCCAAATGGGAAAGTAGTATTGTTATTAAAATATTTTGATTCAACCCGCGTTCCTGTTGCCGGGTCAGTTTCGCCGGCAGCGTTATAGCGAATACTACCTGCCTCCACATCTTCACCGGGGAACTCATAATCGTAATAAGCAAATGCCTGAGCAAGAGGATCCATGCCACTATGACAAGTAATACAATTATTTAAGAAAACGCGACTATCGCCACCGGGGCTGCGACTCACATCCTGACGAATACGATCAGGTGAGCGCGAACCGTCTTGCACTTGTTCTAAATCGCGGCAGGTGTGATTGAGTAGCGTAAAGCGAAACATAGCCCGATTAGTGCCTGCAATAAAGAACGCTTTTGCGGCTGCGCGACTGGTCATTACACCGGCGGTGGCCTCGGCAGGTAATTCGGGATTCAACTCCGATTGTGTACGTCGAACAAAGGTTGATGTACTTCCCATGCTCAAACCTTCATCTTCAATTTCTTCGTAATGATTATTATTCGCAGGTGAGTAATTAGCGTTAGCTTGCGTTGAGATGTAGGCGACATCACCATACAACAGCTCACGAAAATCAGCGCCGGTATCACCATCTCTAACTAAACCAATGACCGTTGCGATATAGTCATTGAGAGGAACAAAAACATCCTGGTCTCTATTGGTCCAAGGTGCAGCCCAGTTTTTTATTGTCACGGCATAAAATGCTTCGTGGTCCATCGCTATTCGCGCGGCTGTTTCTGCTTGGTTATTATCGATTAAGCTGACCATTTGTTGTAGTACAGCTTCTGTCGGTGTTACTCCCGTTAAGCGCTCGTGCATTCGCTTGGCTTGTTCACGCGAACCTGCTGTTGCTTGTTCGGCGACAAAAACCAAAAGTAACAATCCAAACACGAGTAAACCGTAAGCTGTTCGGCTTCCGGTTGCAGAAGAAGAAGCGACATGAACTTCCTGCATCTGTGTTAATTGTTTTTTTAATACGTGCATGTATCCACCCCAAGGTTACTGGATCAGTGATGCTAGTTCACATTTTTAAATTATTGACCATGTTGTATCAGTGTAGCCGTGCATTTGTCACTATACTCTTTACCAGATCACAAAATCGGCAAATTATCTACACGAGAAGTGAGGGTACTGGTAGTATTTCGTGACTGACTCAACGGAAAAAATTTCTTTAAAAGCCGACAATTAATGCACGAAGACTTACTGGCAGAAATTAACTATGCGCAATCTATTAATAAATACAGCATCGAACCTCACATCACCCGACAGGCGTAAAAAATTATCGCTAAACGGTCTTGCAGTAACAGCACTTTCCGCTCATCGCCAAAACAATACCGCTCATCTTCGTACGATTATTTCTGCGCTTTTTCTTACCACTCTATTGAGTGCTTGTGGGGGGGGCGGGGGCGGGGGCGGACAAAAACCGGACCCTGTCGCTGTAGATAATCCGATTGCTTATGTAAAGCGAAGCCTACCTGTTGACGACAACGGGGATTTAGTCCCCAACGATATTTTAAATCCAACCGCGTTTAACCCTGGTGCAGAATTATTACTGCGTACACGCGCAAATATTGGCTCACCTGAAACCAATATCTCTATATTAGCAAGACAAACAGACGCCACTTTTACCGACGAGCCCTATGACGTCAAAGACTTAGCAGTTTCTCACGATGGTGAGCGCCTTGTCTTTTCCATGCGCGCACCCGATGATGATGATGCAACGATTCCTATCACATGGAATATTTGGGAATACAACCGCACCAATGGCAACCTAAGGCGCTTAATCAGCTCCAATATTCTGGCCAATGAAGGCGACGATGTTAACCCGCACTATCTTCCCAATGGCAGTATTGTTTTCAGCTCTAACCGCCAACAGCGCTCACAAGCTATTTATATCAATGAGGGGCGCTCACCTTTTCGGGCCATCACTGACAACGTGAATGACCGCGACCCAGAAAATCAAGCCTTTGTATTGCACACGATGGATGAAGATGGCGGCAATATAGAGCAAATCACTTTTAACCAAAGCCACGATTTATACCCTAGTGTTCGCGACGATGGCCGCATCACTTACCTGCGCTGGGATCGCGCAGAAGGCCGCAATAATCTAAGCTTATATGTGGTCAACCCCGATGGCAGCAATCAAGAACTTCTCTATGGTTATCACAGCCAAAATACGGGAACGAATGACTCTCAGGCAACCTTTACCGATGTCAGCGAGCTGCCTAATGGGCAACTACTGGCTATTTTGCGCCCGCGTGAAAGTGAAAATTTTGGCGGTGATATGGTAGCGATTAAAGATAATCGCTTTATCGATATTGCTCAGCCAGTTGCAAGTAATCTTGGTGATACCAGCCAAGGGCAGGCTTCTATCACCCTCTCGCCAGTTACTATTGATGACACTATATCTCGGCACGGTTACTTTAACTCGGCCTTCCCGCTGTTTGACGGCACCAACCGCCTGATTGTCAGCTGGAACCCCTGCCGACTGCGCGAGCCAGGCACCACGGTTAACCTTGCCTGTACAGACGACAACCTTAATATACCCAACATTGAAGAAGCACCACCACTGTATGGTGTATGGATTTATGACCTCGGCAACGAAACCCAACTGCCGGTACTCATCCCAGAAGAGGGCATCATGTACAGTGATGTTGTCGCAATGGAATCACGCGTTGCACCTACTGTCATTACGCCAACAGTCTCAAACCCCGACACGGATGCTAGCTTATTCAATGATAATTTGGCGATACTGCATATACGCAGTGTTTACGACCTTGATGGTGTCGACACCACGCCAGCGGGTATCGCAGCAATGGCAGACCCTGCACAAACCCTTGCCGCCGACAGACCTGCACGGTTTTTACGCGTTACCCGTGCTGTCAGCATTCCCGATGAAGATTTACTCGATTTTGACAATGCTGTTTTTGGAGTAAACCGCAATCGTGGCATGCGTGAGATTATGGGCTATGTCCCTATTGAACCTGATGGGTCGGTCAAGGTCGTTATACCCGCAGAAATTCCCTTCCATATTGATATTGTCGATGCCGATGGGCAGCGCGTCTCATCGATTGGCACCGCCAACGGTCAACCACATCGCAACTGGTTGCAGTTAAGTCCAGGTGAGGAGCGCGAATGTAGTGGCTGCCACAGCGCTAATAGCACACTGCCACACGGTCGAGCAGATGCCAGCCTGCCAAGCGCCTACGCTGGGGCACCGGCAACAGGTATTCCGTTTATCAATACAGTAGCCACACTATCACCCGACCAAGGTGACACTATGGCCGAGGTATATGCTCGCCAAAATGGGACACGCACCTTGAGTGTCGATATGGAATATGTCGATGAGTGGACAGACCCCGCCGTACGTACACCCGATACTGCCTTTACCAATAGCTACGCAGGCGTCGATGGTTTACAGACACAAACCCCAGTTACCAACACTTGTCGTATCGTTTGGCCACTGTGTGAGAGTATTCTCACCCACTACCCTGAGCATATTCAACCTATCTGGGAAGTCTCAAGACCTGACGGGGCCGGCGGCGATAATCGCTGTACTTCATGCCATAGCCGTCTGGATAATAATGGCATGCTACAACAGCCTGCGGCACAGCTTGAACTTACCTCGCTAGCCTCCGATTTAGAGCCACTACATGTCACTTCTTATCAGGAGCTGCTGCGAGCAGACCAGCCACAAATACTGAATTTTGATGGCAGTGCCTTTTTAACCCTGCTGGTATTGCGTGTCATTGATGGAGAGCAGCAGTTCTTCCTCGATGATAACGGCGACCCTATTGTCGATATCAATGGCGATCCCATTCCAGAGGTAACCGTTGCCCAACCCGGCGATAACAACTTGCGAGTAGCAAGCTTTGATAATGCGGGCAACCCGATTTTTTATCTCGATAGTAACGGTGACCCGATTACAGATGCCAATAATAACCCCATTCAACAAAACGAGTTGGTAGACCCGGCTCAAATACGCGGAGTGAATATGGTCGCAGGCAGTGCGGCGGCTAGTGACTTTTTTGATGCAATGAATGGCGCTGCCGCTGACCATTCAGGTATGATGAGCGCTAGTGAATTACGTCTTATCCGCGAATGGCTCGATAATGGGGCACAATACTACAACGATCCATTTGCAGCACCACCTCCATAAAAACGACGATTTAAGGGCGCTAAACGACGAATGCTTGCTGTTGCCAACTTATGCTCTCGACAGGGCCACCCCTGTCGCCGAGCTGTACCCCTATTGCCTACGCTACTGATTACCAGCTTGCTGTGTTGGATGAGCCTAGCCCACCAATCTGCCTATGCTGATGATGAGTTAATTCAAGTCAGCATTACTGATGCCTACCTTGATATGCACACCGGCCCCGGACGAGGTTATCCTGTTTTTCATGTCGCAGAAAAGGATGACATCATTACGCTACTGAAGGTGCGCACCGACTGGGTCAAAGTCGTCACGCGCAAAGGCCACGAGGGCTGGATAAAACGCGATGATATGGTTTATACACTGGGGCTAGCCGGTGAGACGGTTGATTTTTCAAGGCCAGGGCGCACAGATTATAATCGCCGTCGCTGGGAAATGGGCTTTAGTGCCGGTGATTTCGAAGGCGCTGATAGCTTAGGCGTACATGTCGGATACCGCTTATCGAATAACTTAATGGCCGAGGCGCGTCTAGGGCAAGCAACGGGGAGCTTTTCCAATAGTCGCTTTGGTAGCCTAGGTATTATGAACCAGCCATTTCCACACTGGCGAGTCTCTCCATTTTTTACCCTTGGTGCAGGCAAAATTACTGTCTCACCCAATGCTAGCTTAATTTCAACCACCGACCGCGATGACAATTTTCTACTCGCCGGCACCGGTGCTTACATCTATGCATCACGGCGTTTTATGTTTCGCCTTGAATATAACAGTTATACTATTTTAACCAGCCGAGATGAGAACGAGGAAATCGACGAATGGAAATTAGGCTTCAGCGTCTTTTTTTAACAGGCAGCAGCCAGATTAAAAAAGCAATGACTATTGGCACGCTCGCGCTGGCTATGTGCCATAGCGCAATAGCGCAACAATCTAGTGAGCAATCAGACACAAATCAAAGTGGTGATAGTGAAGTATTAAATAAAATTATCACACCGGATTTAGAACGACGCACAATCACCGAGGATAAGCTCGACAGTGAAAATTGGGAGATAGGTGTTTACTTCGGCATATTGAGTATTGAAGACTTTGGCTCTAACGATGTAGTAGGTGCACGACTTGCCTACCATATAACCGAAGATTTCTTTCTAGAGGCTAACTATGCACAAAGCGAAGCTGGCGACACCAGTTTTGAGCGCTTAAGCGGTGCCGTACAACTATTGACCGACGACCAGCGCGACTACAGCTACTATAATTTATCGGTTGGCTATAATATATTTCCAGGTGAAGTTTTTATTGGAAAAAATTGGTCATTTAATATGGCGTTCTATCTTGTCGCCGGTGTCGGCAATACGACCTTCGCAGACAATGACTTTTTTACCTATAACGTCGGTGGTGGGTTACGTTTTTTTGCGACAGACTCGCTAGCGATTCACTTTGATGTACGCGATCATATTTTTGATAGCGACATTATTGGCCCCAGTGAACGAACACACAATCTAGAAGCTCATCTCGGGCTAACTATGTATTTTTAAACTATGTACTTTTAATACAGACTACACACGTTACACGTTGTTACCGCTTGTAGAAATAAGGAATAGGCATTATGAAATCACGATTAACCACTAAAGTACTCTCATTCATGGCGATGGCCTGTTTATTATTGAGTACCAATAGCTATGCGACAAAAGCTATTTCAGGAAAAGTATCGGACTTTACACTCAAAAGCACAACCGGTGAAAATATCCGCCTAAATGAACTACGCGGCCAAGTAGTGATGATTAACTTCTGGGCGACTTGGTGTGTACCTTGTATTACAGAAATGCCTTTATTAGAAAAGCTGCATAAAAAATATGAACGCGCGGGTTTTAAACTACTGGGTGTTAATATTGATAAAACAAAAAATGAAAAAAAAGTGAGTAAGTACGCTGTCGATAAAAAAATCAGCTTCCCAATACTACTCGACCCTAAATCGAGTGTGTTCCAAGACATTCAAAAGACCGTTGCTAAAAATACCACTATGGGCATGCCTACCAGTGTCTTTATTGATCGCGACGGCAATGCTCGTTTTATTCACGTATCGTATAAAACGGGTGATGAAAATAGCTACCGTCGTATCGTTAAGAAATTGATTCGGGAATAAAGTATGCGTTTACTGAGCCTTTTTGTCTTCATGCTCGCAGCGACGGGTTGCAGCAATATCGAGCCTTGGGTTAAACCCTACGAGCGCGATCTACTCGCTGAGGATATTATGTTATTTGAACGAGACCCCGTCAGTACTCGTTATATGAATCACGTCTATGAAGCACGAGAGGCCGCCCGTGGTGCTGAGGGCAGTGCCGGAGGTGGTTGTGGTTGTAACTAAATATATTTTCCCGCTATTGCTGTTTGCTTTTTTATTACCACAAACCGTACTGGCGACTATTTTACCCGAAGAGCGGGTCGATATGCTCTATCACAAGTACGACGGTGGTGGCGTAGAAATTGATGGGCCATCAGTACTGGTGCGCAAAAACTTTGCCGATAAAGTCTCGGTGTTTGCTAACTATTATGTCGACATGGTAACCAGTGCCTCTATCGATGTTATTGCAACAGCAAGCCCCTACACTGAAGAGCGCAAAGAGTACAGCCTTGGAATCGACTACCTCAACGACAGTACTATTTTGAGCCTAAGTTTTACCAATAGTAGTGAGAGTGACTATGAAGCTGACACTATTGGCGTTACCGCAAGTCAAGATTTTTTTGGTGGTCTATCAACACTCACCATGAGCTTTGCCTTAGGTGATGATACTGTCTCACAAAATGGCAACGATGTGTTTGGTGAAAAAGATGCCGATCGCCGCCGCTTTAGCCTAGGCTTTACCCAAATATTGACACCTAAATTTGTGGTAGCATTTTCAGCTGAATCAGTAATTGACGAAGGCTTTTTAAGCAACCCCTATCGGCAAGTACGCTACTTTGACAGTAGCTCATTGCGTAACTGCCTATGCTCTTACGAGGAAGAAGAATACCCAGACACACGCAACAGTGATGCTTTTGCCATACGTGCCATGTATTCCCTACCTTGGAAGGCCTCTCTACGGGCAGAAGTTCGACGCTATACCGATAGCTGGGGCATAAAGGCGAATAATGCCGAGCTACGCTACGCTCACGCCTATAAAGATAACTGGCTGTTTGAGTTCCGTTATCGACGCACCTCACAAACACAAGCTGATTTTTACCAGGATGTCTTTTCAGGCCCTGAGGCGTTTACTTTTCGCGCCCGTGATAAAGAGCTCAGTACATTTAATTCAAATCAATTTGGTATTGGTATCACCTACAAATTTGAGCAGCAACTATTGCCTGGGCTTGAGCGTAGCACACTCAATTTCTACTGGGATAGATTTGAATTTAATTACGATAACTTCCGTGATACCCGAACAGAGCTACCCGCCGGCACAGAACCACTGTACAGTTTTGAAGCTGATGTTATTCGCTTTTATTACTCAGCGTGGTTTTAGTACATCTATTTTAGTCTAGTACATCTATGCAGCTATCCCGGTGGTCGTGATAGCTGCACCTCCCTCATATCGTCAACGCAACAACTTCTGCTATAATCGCGCTATATTGAATCAGCGGCACAAAATATGCCGCTACACGCAACCTATTCTATCGCCTATCTATCAGGAATCACCCTTCATGTTTGAACTGTTTAACACCCATATTGAATATTGGCACTGGATTGTCGCCGGCCTGCTAATTGCTACCGCAGAAATCTTTGTATCAACATTTGTTATGTTGTGCCTTGGGGTATCTGCTGTCATTATAGGTGTCTTACTGCTTTTTATGCCCATGGAGTTTTCTAAACAAGTCTCAACATGGGGGATTATGTCAGGAGTGCTTTTCTTCTTATGGAATCGTTATGCAACACCAAGAATGCAAAAGCACACTCTATCTGCGTTATCCGAGGAGGCCATTGTCGGCCAGGCAGGCACAGTATTATCATTTAATGAAATACAAGGCACTGGCGTACTGCGTTTTCCTACACCGATACAAGGTAGCGATGAATGGACGTTTATTTTTACCGGCTCATTGCATAATGGTGATAAGGTACGAGTGATAGGATTATCAGGAGAGAGTCTAATCGTTAGCTTTTATCAATAATATAAAGCTCTATATTAGGTATTCACAATATACAGCAGTAGCAGTAGCAGTAGCAGTAATCAATTTTTTCGTCGATGAATATTCAGCTCGAATCAAAGAATTGCCCTCTGCTTATTTTTGGGTAAAATATATCGATACCATGACAGCCTCACTATGTTATAGCACACCAAACAATAAACTGGTTGCGAGAAAAGAATTGCAAAGGCTAGATCGTGATTTCGCTTGTTCAACTATATTCAACTACGGAGCATTTATCCATGAGTAACGTGAATATACCATTAACACATTTTGCTCATTGTGTTATCGGGCTAACCCTACTTTCATTAATCGCCTGCCAAAATACGCCCACCAGCCAACCAAAGGCAGTAGAACCAATCCTCGTAGAAAGCGTACCGCAAACACCTGAAAATAAAAAAGCACCTCCATCGACACCAAGTGCAGATTATCAAGACTCTACACTATTTTTTGATAATCGCTTAGGCTCTATTAGCTTGCGGGCAAGTGTCAGTAAGCCTACGGCCGCCTCAACAGGTAAACCGTCACTGGTCAGCGGCTATCAGTTTCAATTTCGTTCTGCTCGGGCAGAAACAATGACCCTTGAAAACATTGCAGTCACCGCAGGTGGTAAAAGAATAGCACTGGAAAATGGCACACTATTTTTACCGCCTCAAAAAGGGTTAACCTTTTCATTATCACTGAGTGACTCGCAATTTGTCTTTAAACAACCCCAGGCTATGCTGTTGTTTATTTATAATGGAAAAACACAAATTGCGCGCATTAGTAATCATAGACTACTTGATTTTATTACCGAGTAGTCCTATATCATCACTACTCTTGTGCAACCCTTTTGGCTGCGACAAAATCAACTTTACCTGAACCTAATTTGGGCAGCACATCAAGATAGCGTATACGCGATGGAATCATTAGCGGGTTACACTGTACAGCCAACATCGCCTCTTTTAATGCCTTTAACTCTATTTCATGATCGGTGAGCAATATAACCTGTTCGCCTTTTTTATCATCGGGAATATTAACAGCAATAACCTCACTCTCGCCCAGCGCCAATGCTTCTTGCACTTTTGCCTCCACGGCACTTAAGCTAATCATCTCACCGCCAATTTTAGCGAAGCGCGAATAGCGATCAACGATAGTTAAAAAACCATCACTATCAAGATGGCCTTTATCACCGGTAACATACCAACGAATATCGTCGATATCAGCCAACACGCTGGCTGTCTTTTCAGGTTGATTAAGATAACCCTGCATCACCTGTGCACCACCGATTAAAATCATTCCGTCTTCACCAACCGGTAATTCTAGCTGTGTTTCAGGATCGACAATCTTAAAGCTTGTGCCAGGTAGCGGCATACCAACACTGCCCTGCTTACTGCCTAATTGCACTTTCCAATCACTTGTTGAAAGTTGATCAGGAATATTAACGCTGGCAACCGGTGTTGTTTCAGTTGCACCGTACCCTTCAAAAATATCTTTTTTAAACTTCTCTTTGAAGGCTTGCCGCACCGAGGGGTTTAAACGTTCAGCACCAGAGACAATAATGCGCAAACTATCTAACATCAATGGATGTACTTTACTGTTGCGACTATACAGCCTTAAAAAGGTGGAGGTGCCACACATAATAGTTGCTTGGTATTTTGCAACCGCCTTGGCAAGCCCTACCGCATCTGTTGGATCAGCATGACATACCATAGGAATAGCTTCTACCAATGGCATAAACTGTGTAACCGTTAAACCAAAAGCGTGAAATAACGGTAATGAAGCCATGATCACATCGCGCTCTTGGGTATTGAGTACATCAGATATTTGCTTAAGGTTCGCCATAATATTTTTATGACTTAAACAAACGCCCTTGGGTAAACCCTCGCTACCACTAGAAAATAAAATAGTCGCTGTTGTATTATTATCATGTATTTTCGAGTAGCAGGCTTTTAATAAAAAGCCCGGCAGGCATCGAACTTGAACAGATAAGCTTATTTTTTCAAATAATGAAATATCATCTTTTATGGTCTCTAAAAATACAACCTTAATATCTGCCATTAATGGTAAGAGATCAACACCGCGCTGAGCAAGCTTTTTCAAAAAGCGTTCTGAGGTATAAACGGTCTTAATATTAGCCTGGTTTAGTGCTGAGCTAAAGGCCTCACTACTGGCCGTATAGTTTAGATTAACCAATGTTTTACCCGCAAGTAATGTAGCCATATTAGCCAACACACCGCCAGCACTAGTGGGCACTAATAAACCAATCGTAGCCTCAGGACTCATGCGTTTAATTCGTCGAGACATAGCAATAGCACCCACTAAAGCACTATAACCCGATAACGGCGCAGCCAATGTGTCCGCTATTGCCATTTTATTACCATCACGCTTTACTGCATCAATCCAGGCATCGGCAATAGTGGGCAACATATTAGCGTGTACCTGCCAAGAATGAATCGACAAATCAAACACTCGGCGTTTCACAATCTCAGCTGGGGTTTCTTTAGCCAGTGCTGGTCCAAAAGCAACTATGATATCTCTACGTAAACCACCGCCACGCTGCCGCTTTATATTTTCTGATGAACGCGAAAATTGACTACCCCATAAGCCACGCAGATAAAAAGGTAGAATAACAACATCATCATTGGCCATTGCTGCTGATTTCTCAAAACCTCGACGAAATTCGGCCAAGTGGCCATTGCGACTAATCGCACCCTCGGGGAATAAACAAACAACATCGCCAGCGTTGAGCAGCTCAGCTACACTCTCTAGTGATTTTTTGCTTCCCGCACCCGCTTCAATAGGCACACAACCAAACAACTTGAAAAACCACTGCAAATACCAACGCTGATAAATACTTTTCAGCATAACAAAGCGCACCGGCCGAGGGCTGGCTATTTGTATAATCGCCCAATCGATCCAACTGATATGATTACCTAATAGCAGTACACCACCGGTTGCAGGGATATTTTTCATTCCTTGTACGTCGATGCGATAACGGTGCGAGAAAATATAAGAAAACAAAAACCGTACTAAACTTTGTGGTAACTTATAAATCGTGAAAACGCTGCCAACAATAGCAACAATAGACAACATAATTAATAGATTTTTTGCACTGATATCAACACTGGCACAGACAACAGTAAGTACTAAAAATAATAGCATTGACGTATTTTGTACAAAATTATTCGTCGCTAAAATAGAGCCCATTTCATGTTCCGCCGCATGAAACTGAATCAAGGCATTGAGCGGTACAATAAACAAACCGCCCATAATACCGATAAATAAGAAATCGAGGCCCATCGCTGTCATAGAATCTAGGTGGGGGAGTAACCATAGCCCAAGCGCAAAACCAACAGCACCCGTAGGAATTAATCCAGTTTCAATATAATTTTTAGAAAACCGACTCGCCAAAGTAGAGCCAATAGCGATACCAATACCACTAGCGGCCAACACTAGGTTAAGAACTAATGCATTATTTTCACCAGTAATTGACTCCGCAAAGGCAGGAAATACCGATAACATTACTTGACCTGCCGACCAAAAAATAGCCAACCCAATCATTGCCTGACGAATAACATGTCGTTTGAGCAGTGGCTTAATATTGTTTATCGCACTTTGCCCTGTCAGGTAGGATTTCATTGAAAAGTCTTTAGTCTGATCGACGCTATCTTGTTGGGGCAGGCGATAGACAGCGATCAGTTCAATCACACTATTAATAATTAATAGAAAACCTGCTGGAACCAACAATTGCATCACGACACTTTTATCGGTTATTTCTGGCTGATACCAATACTCGAATAGCCCTGAAAACACCACCGTGCCCGCTAAAATGGCAATGATAGAAACCGCTTGTACAAGGCCATTAGCCTGCGCTAAATGCTCTTTACCAAACAAACCTTTGATATAGCCATACTTTGCTGGTGAATAAAATGCAGACTGTACAGCCATTAGAAATGTCATCGCAAATGCCACCCAAAACCAACCTAGGGCATAGCAAAGAGTGATTGCCACGGTTAACGCCACAGCAAACCAGGCAGATAGACGCATAACGCTGTGTTTAGGGTACTTATCGACCGCAAAACCTGCGGGACTAAACAGTAAAATAAAGGGGAGTAAAATAAGGCCATTGACGATTGCCGTCAGTATAACTTGCTCGCCTTGGTCATAGATTTTTAAAATAGTATTCTGTACTAGTATCTTATGCCCTAGATCGACAAACGCATTGAGAAACACAGCCAATAAAAACGGCACAGCTGCTCTCACTTTCCATAAACGACTCATATGAATTACACCCTTATTTTTCATCCATCAACGATGGCGTAGCTTGGCAAAAAGTCACCTTACTTGCAACCCCATTAGTTATTGTTGATTTATTTTTGACTTTTAGTATTAAAATAAGCTACTTTTATCATCACCTGCCCAAAGAAGATTGCAACATGAGCCAAATTACTGCCTTAATCACAGCCCTAAAAAAGCAACTTAAAGCCCACGGGCTTACTTATGCAGATATTGCCCAACTACTGACTCTTAGCGAAGCATCCGTTAAGCGCCTATTTGCTGAACAACATTTCACACTACAGCGTATAGAGGTCATTTGCGAAGCGATGGGGTTAGAGCTGTCAGAGCTTATGCAATTAGCCACACAACAACAGCTAAAATTGCAGCGCCTTAATCAAGCACAAGAGCAGGAGATCGTCAGTGATCCCTTATTATTGCTCATTACCGTTCATGTCATTAATGGCTTAACCTTGGCAGACATCCTACACAAATACGCACTGACCGAACCTGAGTGTATTCGCAGACTAGTGCAACTTGACCGCCTGAAGCTAATCGAACTACTACCTAATAATAGAATCAAATTGCGTATTGCGCCTAATTTTAGCTGGATTCCCAACGGCCCTATTCAACAGTTCTTTCACCGTACATTTGAAAAAGACTTTTTCCGTTCAAATTTCGATCAAGAGAATGAAGCGCTATTGGTGCTCAATGGTTTATTGAGCAATCGAGCAATTGATGAAATACAAAAGAAGATGAATCGCTTAGCCAGCGAGTTTAATACATTGATTAAAGAAGATTTTCCATTAACCGTTGATGAAAAGACCGGTGTAACAACTATTTTGGCCATTCGCCCGTGGGAGTACAGTCTATTTGATCAGTATTCCAAGCAGCCACCAGTACCTATCAAGGAATAGTTATCGCCGCCAAGAAAATGCGGTTGTCTTTAAGGGTAAGGTACGAAATCCATTCTCAGCTTCGCCGATATGAAACCCTTGCAGGTAATCAGCTCCTAAACTAATAGCGGCATTACATACCGCCTCAGAATCACAATATTCAGCAATAACACTGATTTGTTTTTGCTTTGCCAAACGAATAATACTGCGCGCAATAGATTTGGCATCATCATCTTGCTCAACACAGGAAATAATAGAGCCGTCAATTTTGATAAAATCAAAGGGCAAATTCAACAAGCGGTCAAAATTGGAGTAATGTTTACCTAGGTCATCCATACCCACCTTACAGCCTAGCTCACGTAATTGGTTAATGGCTTTTTCAGCATGCCCATAATCTTCTATAATTTGCTGCTCTAATAATTCAAACTCCACCTGTTCTCCGAGCCCAGTTGCTTTTAATTTACTGCGAATATAGTCAAAAGTACGGCTATCAAATAAATCTTTTACCGATAGGTTAATTGAAATAATAAAGTCTGAGTACTTAATATCTTCAAGTGCCGTATTGAGTATTTGCCGTGTCAGCGTATGGCATAATCGCGACTGGTAGGCTACCGGCATAAATTCACTAGGCAGCATAATAACTTTTCCATGGTCATCTATAACACGCGCAAGCACTTCATATTTAGCAATATCGCCTCTATTAACATCTAAAATAGGCTGATAGAAAGGTTTAACAAAACCTTTCTCTATTGCATTAATAAATGTTGAGTTACGTCGCAAGTAATTTTTATACACATAAGGTAAATTTAATGTTTCATCGTAGGCAACTATAGATTTATTATCTTCTTTTGCTTTTTGTAGCGCCATATTTGCTAACAGCAGAGCATTGCTGGTGTTTTTTACAGCACCAATTCGCACAACAATAGACACTGGATTGAACGTTTCCAAGCAATAGCGACGCTTAACAATAAAATCAAACAAATATTTAATGTGTTTATCAATCTCAGCTTGTGTCATGTACTGATCAATTAAAAGTGCGAATTTTGTTGGCGAGACAACATAAATTTGATAATCATTCACGCCTTCAAAGTATAATTGACTTAGTCGTTGAGCAATTTCAACCGTTAATCCGTCACTTTCTACAACACCGATTGCATTGATAATTTGATTAAAATCGTCAATCTCAATCAATGCTAAATGGCCATTTTCGGCATATTTTAAATCACTAATTAGTTGCGTCTTATTTGGCAGCCCTGTTAGAGGGTCTTTATACAAAAGAGCAACTTTTGCATTAGCTTCATCTTTAATAGTTCTTAAATAGAAATAAATTAAAGGAAACCCAACTAATGCCAACAAAAAAGCAACTAATAATGACCGGTTTACACCACTCCATACTGCGGCAAGAATTTCATCAATTTTAACATCGACACCTACTACAAAAAATTTACCTTCTTTTGTTGTAAGAGGTATAAACACTGATCTAAAATGTCCCCAGCGATCTTCATATTCTGAAAATTGCACCTCGCCTGTTAAAAAAGCATTATAAATGGCTTGATCAGCTTCGGGATACTCTGAAAGAAATACCATTTCATAGATATTGCTCATTAGCTCATTTTTGGAGGGGTTTGAACTGACAAATAATATCTTATTACCACGCATCACTAGACTATAGATAAATTCTACTTCGAAGTCTTCGGCCAAAGATTGCAACTGCATAGCAATCAGATAGTCTTCATTGGGCGTAATAGAGCGATCACCCATAAGATTATTATGTAAATTATTATGGATAGTATTGGTAGCAAGGCTTGCTGTAGTCAGCAGTTTATCGTCGACCAGCTTAATGAGGTATTGGGTTGTTTGATAGTAAGTGAATACAGCATAGAGTACCACGCCAATAAGATAAGAGACCACGGCGAATATTATTGTTTTACGTCTGCCAGGATCAATATGCATTATTAGTTATCCGGTGAATACCTGTTAAACACAAACTAATAGTAAGCGTAAAAGCCTAACGAATAAACTAAGGAGTCTCAAGGACTTATTTGATATTTTGCGTCACCTAGATCATTATTAATATTTGCTTTATTTTTTAAATTTCTACAACTGCTTGATAATTATAACTATTCTAGAAAAACATTGGCGTTAAATACTTCTGCTATGGGCTGTAAATAATTTCAATTAAAACGAAAAATGCAAACGACCCCTCATTTTTTGTTTAAAAAACAAACTAATCTTGTCGCAATATATAACATCAATAGAGTGTAAACGTTTCCTTTATTAAATTTTTAGCCCTATGACTTTTATCGTTACCCTAATATTTACTTTAATTGCACCTAAAAGATACACGATAATCAGCGAGTTTAATCCTGCCACTGCAAATAAATACGTACAATAGCGACAACAGCGATTACTCAGCACTTCATGCACACACTATAGTTTGCTAGAAGCTCTTTGTTAGCATATATAACCTATTAATTAGTAATAGTCACTGTTTAAACGACCATAATAGAGTAATGCAGCAACTATAAAACAAAAAATCCATTGCCCGAGTACAACTATTTGTTTAGTCGTATTTTTTGAGATAATAACCGTACATAACCAAACAATACCGGTAATGAGAAAATAAATACTCAGCAGTAAAAGAACTTCGGACTTAGCCTTAACTAGATTGCTTGTGGCAATGGCAATACATAAAATACCTGACAGTAATAAGTCAACACTAACCCAATGCCAACCAGCTCTTGCTTGAATCCAGGTTTCCTGTTTTTTCTCGTCACTATCGCCTGCGGGCCTTAGTTGACGATATTCTTTGTCGCCAATAATGGCATGTGCTAAAAATGCCACCAGCGATAAAATGCCCGCAATAAATACAAATATATTCATGGTGTTAATTCCCTTTTATCTCAGATTTTTAATAAAAATTGTGGATTGAATATGGCAGCAGCACGGTAATTTTCGTAGGTTGCCGCTTATAAATAACATGAGAAAAATAATAGATCTGACATGACCAAGGTATATTTATAACTATACCCTAGTCATTAAAGAGAGGTTAATTCGGTAAAAAATCGAATGAATAATTCAGTGTCGTCTTGGTAACACTGCCTGCACCAAAATTGATTAACCGAATACGTGACATCAATTTCTTCTCAAGATCAGGGTCATCTAACTGACTTGATACAAGGCTGATATTAGCGACTTGTCCATTGGGGTTAATGACTATTTTGACTGTTACCTTACCTTCAAGTGCAGGGTTTCGCCGCAGTGCCCGATTATAAATCGCAAAAATAGAGCCTTTATTGCGATCCATTACTTTGCGAATACCTTCATCGCTACGTGCCGGCTGGGTACGATTAGTGCTTTTCCCAGAAGTACTACCCTTACTTGCACGCGCCTTTTGATCGGCCAATTTACTTTTTACTTTTGTTGTCTCGCGGCCAGAGAGTGCTACCCCCCCTGTATCCCTACTTAAACTAGCAGTGTTAATACCACCACTACTCACCTTTGCCTGGCTACTAATCACCGAGCGATCTACCTGTTTGGCTTTTTGATCACCGCGAGTGAGATTAGCACTGCTAACATTGCCAACATCTAAACTATCACGCATCGCCTGCAGGTCATCTTGAAACTGTAAAAGACCACTCGTTGCTGCTTTTTCTTTTGCCCTTTCAAGCTTTCGCTCTAGTGTTACCTCAGGTTTTTTAAGCGGTTTTTTTACCGGCTTTTTCTCAGGTTTTGGTTTTTTCTTAGGCTCGATCTTTTTCTCTATTTTTTTCTTTTCAATAGGTTTGGGCTTAGGTGGCGGTGGTTTTGGCAACTCTTTCTTTTCAAGAATAACCCGTGCCAGCTCGGGCGGTAATGTTTCTTTTTCTTCTCGGGTTTTCTCAGGCACAGGAATAAACGGGATGGCAATGGCAAAAATACAAAATACCACCAGCATAGCAGCCAGCACTTTGCTAAAGCGTTGGTCTTCATCACTGGTACTATACCAAGGTAGCAGTAAATTAGGGCCTACTAGCTTTAATACTGTACTCAATTGACAACTCCCGCTGATGGCCCATCGGCGCTATCTTCGGCAATTTGTGATACCGCCAAAGAAATATTGCGGTATTCGTTTGCAGCACAGGTGGTCATAATGCGTTTTAGCAACTCATAGGGTACATTTTTATCACCCATAATAGTAACAGCACGACCTTTTTCTTCTTCAAGCGCGGTTAAAGGCTTGCGACTAGCACGATACGTCAGCTCTTTAACCAGCTCAGCAATAGTGTCGTTATCAACCGCTAAAATATCACGCACGCGGGCAACTGATACAGAGCCTACAACAATATCATCAGCATTAACCTTGATAACGAGCGTATTATCGGGCTTTTGTGAGGCAACAGATTCAGGTAGTGTAATAGTTTTATCCGTTTGCAATATCTCAACATCGGACGAATTAACTAATAAAAAGAAGACTAGAATCGTAAAGATATCCATTAACGACACAAGATTTAACTTGGTTTGTGTCTTCATGCGGCGATGGTGCTTCTCCATACGCCGTGCGCGAAGGGACTTTTTCATTGCCCACTCCTTGCACTTGTCGCGCGGCTTAATTGCTCATTGAGCACCGGCGCATCACCTAGTGAAATAACGGGAAACAATTCGGCATCAACCACATCTGTCACAACAACGGCCTTAAACGAACGCACGGTATCCATTACACTCACAAGTGTCTGGTAGTCAGTATTTTTTTGCGACAAAATTAGGATATCACGCTTCTCTTGGCCTTTATCGCGCAGCAAGCGTTTTACCTCTTGTAATACATTAGATAATAGCGAGAAGTCATAATCTGTAGCGTCTGTTTTTTGGATACGCTTTAAGCGCGTACCGGCAGGATAATTAACATCGATAAAATTATCCCGAATAACTACTTCTAATTGTTTGAGCTGCTCTTCATTAGGGTTACTGGGGTCGGCCGATAAATCCGGTAATTTTAAATCCAGTACAGTAATATGTGAGAACACCATACTCATTAATAATACTGGAACCAGAATAATCATCAGGTTCATAAACGAGGTGATATCGAGTTCGGCTTCTTGGCCTCGACGGCGATGATGGCGCATAATGACTACTCGTATCCGATACTGTTAATTAAATATCGTCACTGCGGGTTTTAGTCGACATATTGCGTGTATTGGCCATTAAGTTCAAACACTTCACTGCTGCCATTTCAAGTCCATCAATAATTTCTGTGGTTTTATTTTGCAACATCGCATGAAACAGCAATAGGGGAATAGCTGAAATTAAACCAAAAGCAGTGGTGTTCATCGCTACTGAAATACTTTGCGAAAGTAACGATGCTTTCTCAGTAGGGTCTGCATTGGCAACAGCGGTAAAAGCAGCAATCAAGCCAATAATCGTGCCCAACAAGCCCAGTAGTGTGGCTATGTTGGCAAGGGTGGCTAAATAGGATGTACGCTTTTCTAAGCGTGGCATAGCCTCAAGTACGCCCTCTTCCATTGCCAGCTCAATATCATCGCGCCTTGGCGACTGCGTCATGCGAGCAACACCCGCAGCAATAATGCGGCCTATTGGCGCTTTTGACGACTGGCCAAACGCAACGACATCTTTAAAGTTCTTTTTATGTAGCTGGGGCATAATACGCTCAAATGCGCGCTTATTAGCGGCTTTGGCATAAGTCAGAAATAGAAAACGCTCCAGAGCAATCGCCAGACCGATAAATAAAACGACGGCGATAGGATACATAAACGGACCACCTTGCTGAAAAAAACGCACCAGGGTGTTAATAAAGTCCATAGTACTCTTGGCTCCACATTGAACGTTGGGCTCTACACTGCGCTAACATGTGCGCACTAACAAGGCCCAACAAAATTTAACACATCCGGTACAACGTACCGGCATTTATCTTTAATCTAACTAGTTTAGTCGCAATCGCGCACTATAGCGCAAAAAATTTTACGTTCTGTGACACCACAAACGTTTTTTATAAGGCACTCAAGATTATCTTACCAACGGTTACTCTGGGGTATCAGTGGTAGAATTAGCGTCATCAAGGTAGCGTAGTTGGCGACGCAATTCAATGCGCTCAACCGGTGCAAATACATGCTCAAGGCGGCTATCCAATGGGCGGTAAAGATTATCAGGGCCTGAGGGCGACTTCCATGGAACAATATAAAGTACCTTTGGCTGTTCCTGGTTACCGGTTACTGTCGTCTCTAATGTTACTGTATCACCATCATCGTTTTGGCCATAGGCTGTAGTAGTGCCAAAGCTCGCCACTAAAGACAAACAAAAAAGTATATTAAACAACCAGCTTTGATGGCGATCCATTAGGATTTATTCCCTTGTCTAGATGCAGCTTTAGCGAGCCGGCGTTTAACGTCTTTAATCCAGCCGGCTAGTTTTTTATCAGGCGTATCCAGTAGTAATTGAGCCTGCTCATAATGCAGTAAAGCATCATTTGTACGCCCCATATACAATTCGTAAAGTATACCTAAATTGCGATGGATCACAGGCTGTGCATCCCAGCGTTTAAGTGCTTTTTTGTACAGTGTTTCAGCGCGTTCAAATTCGCCTAAGCTGCGGTGCAAAATAGCCAGCTCGTTGTAGGCATCAAAATTATCAGGATTAGTGTTGATCGCACTATTGAGCACCTCTATAGCCTGCGGTAGACGATCAGTTTGCCGATAAACAATACCCAAATTCACCTGAACACCTGCAAGTGATGGATAATTAGTTTGCATATCTTGCAATAATACCTCTGCTTGCGCCCACTGTTTATTTTGCATAGCCGCTAAGGCTTGGTTAAATAGCCTCTTGGCTTTTTGTGAGACAGAAGGCGGATTAACCAAATAGGGATTCGGTTGTGGCTTTTTATCGGCCACGGCAATATCTACAGACTGTTTAGTATTATCGTCCACAACCGCATCGGTATTATCAGTTGACTGTGATGGTGTTTGACTACATGCCGCTAAAAGCAGTGCAGCAATAATTAACCCGCATCGATTAGTAAATACCACGGCTAACCCCCGAGTGTTGCTCTACTTTATTATAGCGACCTGGCATCAATTTTTTTAACGACAAGAAACTGGCTTTAACCCACTCATCATAAAGACCACTCCAGCTGCGCTGAGCATTTGTACGGTGGATATCAATTGCCTTTTCTTCAAAGGGGAATGCTTGTTCTTCTAACAAAATATCGTATTGTTCAAGTGCCAACGCATCGAGCCCCTTAGGACGATCAGAACTCATTAAGTCACGACTGAGCTGTGCATAAATATCGCCAATATAAAAACTGGCCTCGGTTGTAAACTCAGCGACACCATAGTCCAGTACCTGTTGATAATCTGCCAACGTTCTCTTCAACGCTGTCTGTTTGCGCTTAAGACTTGTCTTTAATGGCAAACTTAGGCGAATAGATTTGAATTTCTGGTATTGTTGCCGGGCAAATTGATTGCTGGCATAGGCAGCTAAATAAGCTGAACGTGGGGTTTGATTAGCACCACCTTGTCGATGTGCGGTAATCATTTTTTGTAGCCAGAACTGACGCTTAAGTGTATCGTTTTGTTGCTCATATAGTCCCACTAATTTGAACCGTGCCTCCATAGCCTCATCAAAGGGAGCTGGATAGGTATTAGCGTAGCGACGATAGCGTTCGATAGCCAGTGCACTATCACCGGATTTTTCATAGAGCCCTGCCGCAAGTAATAAAGATTGGCGACGTACATCGGGGTCATCACTCAGGCGTGTCATTAGCGTGAGCTCATTCGCCGCTGGCTGCCATAGTTCTAACGATTGATAAACAACTACTAGCTTAGCCGGTAGTGTTTTCGTTAAGCGGTGATTGGGGTAGCGCTGGCGAAAACCCTCAAGTACTTGACGTGCCTGGGCCCACTGTTCTAGTTCAATCAAATAATTACCCGCATCATATTGTGCAGTAATCGCAATATCGGTATCTGGGGCCAGCTGTTGAACACGCAGCAATTGCTCGATAGCCTGTTGTTTTTTATCCTCAGCCAGTAACTGTTCAGCGCCTTTATACGCACTAGCAGCGCGGCGCTCAATGATAGAGGCACGCTGAGGATCATTCGTCGGCATCAATGTAAGTACTTGATTGTAAGCATTTTCAGCAGAGGCAAAGCTTTGTAAATCAAATTCACTTTGTGCAAGCACGAGCCAGGCACTACGACGCAACTCTAGCGCCGGCTCAGGTTGCCACTGTACAATTTTTGTTGCGGCAAGAATCGCCTCTGGCTGACGATTTTGAGCCAATAATGCCTGAGAGGCTTCGGTCAGTACAATGACCGCTCGTTTATCTTGTGGATAGGTATCGGCAAATTGCTTGGCATTATCAATTTTAGCATTGAGCCACGTAGAAGATTGAGCTGCATCAGTAGTACTTACATTGGCAAGCTCTTGTGTAAGCAAGATCGCGGCATAGGCGGCATCGGCACCATTGGGGTTAGGCATAGCCTCGGTTGCTGGATAACCATAAGCAACTTTATAGTAGGCATTGTAAGCAAGCTCAATTTCGCCGGCATCATTAAACGCCTCAGCCATTAAGAAATGCATCGTGGCCGTTTGTTTATCCTCTGGAAAGGTTTGTACAAACTGTTGGTACCAGCGCGCAGCTTTTAAATAAACAGGCCCGGGGTCAGCAATGTTTTTAGCCTTTTTAGGTTGCTTTAATAAGGCCGTAAGTTTTTGCGCTTCTGCGTGTTCATATTTTGCCAACTCTTGTAAGTATTCATGTAGATGCGGCAGTAGGTTATCGCGAACACTCTCGGGCTTTTGGGCCCAATAGTCACTATTAATACCGTAGTTATTGACATATTCTTCTTTCGCCGGAATCAACAAGCTAGGAAAGTTACCCTTTTGATAGACACCAATGGCACGTACACTAAAGGCCGGTGCGTAATCAGATAGTGGGCTGTCGGTAATAAAATAGCGATATGTATCGGCACTATCGCGAAAGCGTTTCTTTTCTAGATATAGCTCACCAAGTGCCACAAAAAGCTGATGGTTATATGGGCGCTTACCCATTCGGGTGTATACATCGGTAATCGTTACAGGACCATCGAGATACGCGAACACCAAACTCATCACTCGCAATGTATCTTCTGCAAGATTACGCTGGGGTTTACTTAATTGATCCAGCTCTGCCTGATCACCAAAAAGATTATCCAATACGGTTGTGAATGGAGTGAGTGAGTCTTCATAGCGGCCGCGTTTAAACTGCGACCAACCAAACATATAAAGTGAGTTCTGATAAAATGGCGTGGCGGTGCCCTGTTTAACGACAGACTCATATAGAGATTGCGATTCACTATAACGACCTTCGCTAAACGCTTTTTCAGCCCGGCGAAATAATGCTTCAGCTGCATAACCCGATGTCGGATATTCTTTAGCTAAATCTTGCAAGCTTTGATCGGCCTCGCCTAGGCTGCCATCAAGAGCGTATGCTTTAGAAAGTTGATAAAGTAGCTCATCAATTTTTTTATCCGCTACGACACCATCGCGCCCTTTAAGCTGAGATTTTCGCTGTAGTGCAATTAATTCTTTATATAAGCCGGCTGCTTTTTCAAAAAACTTACCGTCTTGTTGTGCATTGACAAGATTCTCTTCGCTGCGAATCATTTCTAATCCGGCAAGTCGAATAAGAATATCACGACGAATTGCATCATCACGCGTAATAACTAGCGCGCGTTTATAGTAATTTTCTATTTCATTAAGATCCACCTTAGGGATCTCAACCGTTTCAGCTGGAATATCAGCAGGATCGAGCTTAGTCAGTGTTGGGCCAATAATAGATGCACTTTTTTTCGCAGGCGACGAACAGCCACCCAGTGCAACAATCAATACTGTGGCAATAGCGACTTTGCAGCGTTGATTTATATTCACGGCTGCTGCTCCAACAATTGAGTATCAAACAAGCGCGCAATCGCTAACCGAGATTCAGCTAAATAATAATTGAGACGTTGGCGCTGTAAACCCAGTTCATCCAATACCTGTTTGCGCAAATCATCATCTAGATTCGCCAGTAGGCCATCTACTTCACCTAGGCGCTGTGCTAACAGTTCACTTGCACGGATAATACGTTGCTGATAAGGGGCGATATCCGGGGCTGTAGTCAATACTTGCATAACACTGGACTCTAGCGTTTGCGATTGTGCAATAGCTTGGTTTAGCGGCTCTAGTTGTTTTTTAATCGCCCATAGACGACCGCCAAAGTCTTCATTGGCAGACCACAACAACATCCCTCGGTAACGTGCAACCCACTGGGCTTCTTCTGTAACGTCTTCACCAGCAGCAGATAAGGTATCAATAGCACTTTCGGCACTGGTGATAAAGTCGAGAAGTTCTTGGCGATCCTCATCGAGAAACAGTAATACCGTGTTATTACTTTCAGCCGCCGATATGGTTGCACTGAGCACATCGCGCTGTTGTTGTAATGTGGCTATTTCTTGCGCAAACTGTTGGTCACTCACTAGCGCCCATTTGTCGTCACGACCGACAACACGCTTATCCAGTAAATCGCTATATACTTCTAGCTTTTCACCCCAAAGGCTCAGTTGTTGTTGCAGACGATACAAATCCCGAATAGTTTGCACTGTTGTTTGAAACCTGTTGAGAGAAAACAATTCATCCAGATAGGCAAGTTCTGGTTTAACTGCTGAGGTTTCATCGACAATAAGCCAACTATGGTTGATGCTCTCTTCTTTATTGATCGCAAGCGATGCTAATAGTGATTGGGTATTCAAGCGCTGAGAAAGCCTATCAATACGTTGTAGTTCTTTTTCATAGGTTTGCTCGGCGCGCTGATAGCTTTGCAATGCCAAACCGGGTGACTCCAATTGCTCATAAGCATAGGGGATAGCCAATAGTGCTTCTTGTGTAGCAGAGTGCACTAGGTTGCGACGACTAAGCATTTGCCACGGTTGCAATGCGAGTTGATAATTTTCGGATTTAGCAGCGGCCCAACCATAACCTAAGAGGGCTTCGTAAGAAAAATGGCTATCACGGCGAACATTTTCAAATTGCTCGATCGCTTTTGTATAATCTTGCTGTAGAAAATAACTATAACCAGCGGCAGTAAAAGCTTTGTCATACAACGCCAGCTGTTCTCTTTGAAACTGGGCATCATTTGAAAAACGATAGCCATCCATCACTGAGAATTGTTTAACCGCCTTTTCATGGTCACCCTTGCGGGCATAGGCTGTACCTAAATTATAATTCAGATACGGCTGCCAGTTACGCATCGCTTTGGTTTTGCTACCGACATTACTAATTTGTTCTTCTGCAACATCCAGCTGATCCCGACGAATAGCAATATTGATCGTCAGTGCTCTAAGCTCTTCTTTTAAAGCGCGATCAATAGGGGGTTGTATCTTTTCTATGCTCTCACCCGCTGCCTGCCACTGCCCGCGCTGATAGCGTAATTTAGCGAGGTAGTACCACGCGGCATTGCGCACTGACAACGGCTTTTGGTCATCGAGCAAACGGTTAAAAATAGCGCCAGCTTTTTGGTCCATACCAAACGATAGGCTAATACCGCCCTCGATCAGCTCGGGGTTATCTTTATGCCCTTTGATGCCGCCTTGTAAATCAGCCACCATCAATTCGCTTAAAGCGCTAAAATAATTGTCCTGATAGTATTCATAAAGAACAACACCATAGCGAAGATCAGCCACACTATTGAGCGGCTTATCACTACCCAATGTCGTGCTGGCAAAGAGTAAGCTGGCTAATAATACACAGGAGCGGCGCACTATAGTTGCCATTCCTTAACATCAAAAACAGGCTGTAGCTTTTTAGTGGAATCAATAATGCGTAGCTCTAGCAGTGTAGGGTCTGTGGTCTTTTCAAAGCTCAGTTTAGCACCGCGCTTATAATCGCGACCTTCAGGCCCTTTACCTATAAAAAAGGCACTGATTTCATGTTCGCCCGATTTAACATTACCGACATAAATACGCTGCACACCACCGCGATAAAGAGCACTAATTTGCCTTTCGGTATACAGATGGCTGGCAACAAGCTTATCGTCTATTTTCACCTTTACACTATCGAGCTGAAAAAATTCACCGACATCCATTGATATAAAAACAGCCACTTGTGTATTGCCGGGAAAGAGAAGCTCTTCTTCAAGGATTAATAAATCGCGATTAAGTTTAAGTGCAGCCTGTTTTACAGCCTCTACCTGCTCTGCCAGTGAGGCGGGCTCATCGGCGAGGTTGTCATCAGTTACGGATTCATCATCGGGCGTTGTGGGGGCATCTGTATCAACCACCTCGGTATTGTCAGCGGCCATACTTTCAACAACTATAGCAGTGGTATCATCTTGTTCACTTTGTGCATTCGCCAGCGGTAGATATAGCGATACCGATAATAGCCATACTAAAGTGAGTAAATACTTACAAAAATCAACCGCTATCATATAGATCTCCGTCGTAGCGCCAATGACAGAGCGTTCTGTCTCGGGGGCAACTCTAAAAAGTGCACATTGCGCCGAATTAAGCAGCGCCTAAGCGCTAAATGGGCCCAGCGTAAAAGTACTATTTGCACTTCACGCTAAACCAATGATTCAATAAACTGTATTAAGTGTATCTGTAAATGATATTTTTTGTAGGGAATGGCACACAATTTATGGTTTTTGTGATGGGGGTTGCAAGCCTTCACTATAAAAAACCTTCCCTCGGGCATCAATGATAATCGCATCGACACCTGGTAAGCGATCAACCAGCGCTAGCCCTTTGTCCACCCCCATAACAAATACGCTCGTCGATAACGGATCAGTTTGCAGGCCCTGCTCGCCAATAATTGTCACACTGGCAATACCTTTCACTGCGGTACCTGAGCGTGGATTTATAATATGGTGCACTCGCTCCCCGCTTCGCTTATCGATAAAAAACCGCTCATAATCCCCGGAGGTCGATACCGCCGCATTACTAATAGGAAACATAATTGCCACGGCATCGTTATTGCGCGGATCCTTAATACCTACATGCCAATCACGGCCCAATCGATCACCGAGTACGCGACTATCGCCACCGGCACTCACAGACGCATGTTCGATACCATGTTGGGTGAGTATCGCAATGGCGCGATCAACAGCATACCCTTTAGCAATACCGCCTAAATCGATGACGACCCGGCTATCACCAAAGCTTAATTTATCCCCGTGTAACTTTACCAGACGATAATCAATGGCGTCTAAGCGTTGATTGCGCTCACGGACACTCGGTTGTTTTTGTTGACGATAGTCATAAAGATGGCCAACACTGGCAAAGGTAATATCAAAAGCACCTTCGGTAAGCTCGCTGATGCGATGAGCCGCTTTAAGTAATTGACTAAATTCTGATGAGATTGTAACGGGTTGAGTCGCGGCATTGTGATTAGCGCGATACAGCTCACTAGTTTCTATGTAAGGACTAAACTGCTGATTTATACGCTCCATATCCGCCATCACCGCTGCAATAGCGGTGTCGGCCTGTGTTTTACTTTTGTGCCAGAGCGTAACGCTCACCTCTGTCCCCATGATGGGTTGGGTATCGCTATGCCAAGCAGCTAACACCCCACTAGGTAGTAATAGGACTAACAGTAGCGCTATAGCAAGTCGTCTATAAACCATAACAGCACTAACCCCGCCAACTAATGCGATAACCACCTTTAGCGTCACTTTCAAAGAGTGTTTGTAATATTTGTGTAATTTCCGGTGCAGCAGAGCCCCTTGGAGTAACATTGCCCAAAGCGATAACACCTCCATCAACAGGCAACTGTACTTTCATATCCATAGCGACAGGGCCTTCTTCGCCTGATGCCTGTATATCTTGCCACTGACTGGCAAGGCCACCTGCTTGGTCGTCGCTCAGACGTGCTTGCAGATTGCCCAAGCTAATCCACGCCAGGCTATTGTGAGCCTGTGCACGGCGCCACTGTAATGCACCATCAAGGCGGCTTAATGCATTGTCGCTAAGCTCTAGCGAGCGAATGCGCAGATCAATGTCACCCGCTAGCTGTAGCGCAATCCAAGGCTCAAGTAATGCGGCATTAAGACTGACATGGGCATCGTGAAGTGTCACTGTTTGGCTCAGTAGCGATACACAAGCCTGCGCTTGGGTTGTTTGTGAATCCAGCGTTGTTGTAAAGCTAACACACGGGCGCAACCATAGCAGACCTAAAGGTTGCAAGCGCCATTGTAGGCTGCCTAAATCTAATGGCTTACCATCGATATTGAGCTGGCTATTTTCAGCACGACCCTGCCAAAAGTTTCCCGATATACTGTCTGCACGCCAACCCGGCACAGCTGACTGAACGATATACATCGCCCATACCGCAGGAATAGCAGTAATCACCAGAACTAGCCACACTATAATTCCGGTAAAAATCCAGGTACGTCTTTTCATTAATAATACTCTTTTTAATCGGTATCGTTTTGGTAACAATAAATCACTAGGGTTTGCGCAGGCGCAAATTGACAGTGACCACACCGACAATTTGAGTGCGCGCCAGTGACATCTCTAACACGTGTACACCATGACGATACTCTAAATCGTACAACCACTGCATAAGCGGCTCGTAGGTAGCATTTTCTAGCCGTAATCGCGCTTCACCATTACGCCCCGGTTGAAAGCCTTTCATGCGCAAACTATTATCGCGTAAACTACTATCAACTATCTGAGCAAGACTGCCGTCGCCTTTAGTGTTGTTACTGTTTTGCTGCTGGAGTTTCATCTCAGCCGCGAGTGTTTGTACCTGAGCCAGTGTACGCGCTTGCCCATCGACAATACTTTGTTGCTGACTACGCCATTGCATCACAGGTTTAAATAACAACATCCACACAAGCACTAAAGCAACAAAAACACCACCGATGGCTAATATTACTTGTTCGCGACGATCGCGCTGTTGCCAATACTCCATTAATTGTTCCATGGCTAACCCCTCTGGCTTGCGGTAATACGTAACCGCGCTTTGTGTTTTGCCCCATTACGGGATGAGTTTTGCAACTCAGCCTGTAGCCCTTGATCGCTCAACTGTTTACGCAGCTGCTCAATTGCACCAAAAGAGTCGGCTTCAATGTTAATACGCAGTTCATTGTCACCATTGTTATAGGCCAATGTGGTCAAATCAATAGTGCGCTCTTTAAGCACCGGTGCAACAAGTGACAACAGGTAAACTGCTTGACTGCTTTTAGCCGCACTTTTATCAGATTTGCCTAGTTTATTGCGCAGCTGTCTTACGGGGTCCCCGGTCATACGCCCTTGAGGAATAGCGGTGCGAAAACTAGCCTCAATAGCCTGCTGGTTTTTGGTTTGTTGATTTTTTAACTGATATACATCAAATAATGTCACTGCAAAAAATGCACTGACAGCAACAAGACTAAGCACAGCAACCGAACGCCATGCCTGCCACCATTGGTCTAGGGGTAAGCGCTTGGCATAGGGCCCTTGGCAAAGGTTAACGCCCACATCGGCAAAGAATGTCAGTGGTGGCTTACTTTCGGTGCGCTCTACAATATAATCTTGAGCTTCTTCAGGGAGCTGTTGTTGTAAATAGTTTAACGATTCTTCATTATCGGCATATAGGTAAATATTTTTTGCATCTATTCCCTCAAAGCCTACGACTGCATGGGTAGTGTCTTCTTCGGCATCATCGTCTACAGGCTCTTTTTGCTCCTCACGCGATTGCGCGGAGAATAATTCTTTCATTAAAGGCTCTGCAAGGTGACGGTAAATCGAAAAACCAATACCGCTGGCATGATTCGCTAAAATGCGATCGCCAACCAGCCAAAGCAGCCATTGCCCTGCCTCAACGGCCAATAATTGAAAATCGGTAACACAGCGCTGAACACTGACATTACTTTCACGTAGACGATTAATTAAATCGCCAAACCATTCATCATCAATATAGGCAACTGTCGCCTGCCCACCGCTCATATCACCAACAGCAAAGTGTAGATTTTCCACATCACCAATAACACTTTCTTCCAATTGATAAGGGAGCAACTGGCGCAAGTGACGCTTTTCTTTTTCGGAATAACCTACACGCTGTAACACGACTTTATCACCAGGAATTACTAGTGCTACCGGTAGTGATTGTTTGGTTAAATCAGCTAGCAAGGCGGCTTCATCGCCTGAGTGAGGGCGTTCGTTCCACTGGCCTTGGCTGTTAATAACGCCCCAGCGATATTGATTTTCACCTTTGCTATTTGCTAATAATTGTACGAGCATTTGCTCTGCCACAAGGTTGTCCTCTTTCGCCCCTACAGGGCACTTTAATTATTGTTACGCCTGATAACAGATACGACAAAATCACCTTGAACCTGCTCACGTTTTAGTAAACTGACTCCACGGCGATATTGTTTAACCATTTGTACTTCACTGGTCAGTAAAAAATATTCACTGCCTGTTGTTAGCCCACGGGTACTTTCCTGTGTAAGCGGCTCTGTACCAAAAACAGCACTGTTCTCATTAAAAAATTCTTCTATCGTTTTATAGCCAATATTTTCTTTAGCGGCATTAACAACCGCTTCCGTAGAGCTTAACGTCTGCTCCTCACCCTCTTCTTTATCACCACGGGTACTGGCCATAGTGTCAGCATCAGCCTGAGACAGCGGTGTTCGTACACCTTCACGGTTAATGGTGCGCAATACTGTTTTTGAAGCCGTATTAACGTTAATGCCACTGTCATCAGGCAGTACAACCAAAAAAGGCTCCAAATATTGGTACAACTTCGGGGTAACCCCTTTTATCAAGCGCAATTCACTAATGCTGACAAATGCTTGATTAGCCGCGCGATACGGTACATCCAAACCGCTGTAAAAATCCGTTTCAGCCCCACCACTACCGGTCACATTGTCATCAACATCAAGCCAATCAATAATCGCTTCAACAATTTCTTCTGCATCACTAGCCTCTAACGGCTCATCATCATTAGTTTGTAACAAACGTATAAAACGTATTTGTTCGGCAGTAAAGCGTTCTGTAAAATCCCCTCCGGGAGTATATTTTTGAGGTCTACCATCGAGTTGATTGAGGTTAAAGCGCGCTTGCGCATCACTGAGTTTAGCCTCAGTCCAACCACCTTCAACCGGTGCTGATATTTTTGTCTTAAACCATGCCTCACCTAAGTGATCAAAATTATTATTGCCGTTCTTTTCGTCTTCTTTTCCATCTTCAACTAAGCCCCATTGTGCAAAGCTCTCTGCACTGAGTAGGTATTGCCTCGCTTGACCACCATGAAAACGCTGCTCTGCACGCGCCATTGTCAGTTGAAAATCACCGGCAAACTTAACCGCAAGCCCAGTGATTACTGCGACAATAAGCAGTACCATAATCAACACGACTCCACGCTGTTGCTTTATTCTATGGCTATGCATATTTATTCCTTGGTGGCTGTTGCCAAGCTAAAAATACGCGTTATCTCGCCCACACCTTCAATAGTGAGCTCAATTTCAACCGCTATTGGCAATGTATCGGTGGGCGCGCCATTGGCGGGCCAACCTGTAATCCAGGAATCTTCTTGCAAATTCTTAGCGTCATCGGGCAAAAAGCGCAGTTGTAACTTTTCTATGCCGTCTAAAATACGCCGCCGTTTAATCGTTGGTGTATCAACAACATCAATGTCGGCGGAATAATCTCGCCATAGGGTTTTTAATTCGCTGTCCTCTACGGGCTCCAAGCGATAGCTCACTAGCTGCAAATCACTACGAGTACGCTCTAGCGGGTTTTCCCAGCCGCCGCGTATAAAGCGCATTAAGTAGCTGTCTTCACCACTAATCGCTAACTCACTTTGTGCTAATCGATCGCCAAACTGTGCACTAAAGGCCGGTTGCCTCTGGCTGTAAACATCAATCCATTGCCGAGTGACTGCGCGCTCTAAATCACCATTGAGCAGTTGCCAAAAGCGATCGATTTCATCAATTTTTTCAACGACACTGCTAGAGCGTTCAACTGATAGGCTCGCTGTGCTGAGCGATTGATAGGCAAGACCTGCCATCGTTGCACCAATAGCAATTGCCACTAAAACTTCAATTAATGTAAAGCCACAGGCCTTGCGCTTACTCACTAAGATAAGTCTCTAGCAATGCGAGGTTGTTATCACGGTCGCGCCCCACACTCACCTTGTAACGAAACAGTGCGCCCTGCACGGTTTTTTCGGGCTCTATACGCCAGTACCAGCGAATACCCAACATCATCGCTTCGTCGTTAGCAGCTTTGGTAGGCGCTGAACCTGTTAATTGCTTCTGCAATCGCAGTCGCGTTACTTGATTTTCAGCTAACCAATAGGCGAGTGTTTTTTCACGTAAATAACCTGAGTGATCAGCTTGCTTCATTACCTGAAACATAAGTGCTGGTAGAGCGATGCCCACTATAGCAACAGCGACCATCACCTCAACAAGTGTAAACCCTGATGATCGCCCTCGTCGCACGCTTAAGCCGTTTAGTATATGTGACCTCATGATGGACCTTGCGCTAAGCGCGATACAAGTTCACCGTTCTCATTAATAGAAATGCGATAGGCTGTTTTATCATTGCTACGCTGGGTACGAGAGCGAGAAAGTGTGCTCTGGGGATAAAGATTAATATCGAACTCTGTCATTTCTCCTCCCGGATATAAGACAACTACGGGCTTAACCGTATTCTCATCCTCAGTAGCATCACTCTCATTGCGCGCTCTTTCAGTTTCGATATCTTCTAGTGGCTCACCTTCTATTTCCATCGAAACGACCATATTCTCTGGTAGGGTCGTTGGCGTTAAGGGGGCTTCGAGCGCCTGCCACTTGCCTTTGTGATAGCGGTACCAACTGTACTGCCAATCACCTTTTGCATCCTCTTGCTGCTCCATCGCTAAGCCAATGGCTTCGCCAGAAAGCAGTGCCTCATCAGCGGCAAATCGCAGGCGGGCAAACAGAAGATCCCCTTGGCGGTTGAGTCGCTTTGTGGCTGACGACGGGTTGATATTGGGTGAGGCAACACCAATTGCAAAACCAATAATCACAATCACGACTAAAAGTTCAAGAAGAGAAAAACCTTTAGAACGCCGCTGTATGCCCATCACACTGAATACCAATTGCCGTTATTGTGCTGGCGCCTGGCCCTGTTGCCAGTGATAAAGATCTGCATTTTGATCAACGCCACCGGAAACGCCATCAGCACCGAGTGAATACAAGTCATAGTCACCTTTTTCGCCCGGCACAATATATAAATAAGGGCGGTTCCAAGGGTCGAGTGGCAACTTGGGTAGATACCCACCTTTTTGCCACTGCGGCGGGATAGGGTCAATGCCTGGTTTTTCTACCAGTGCCTGTAAGCCCTGCTCACTCGACGGGTAATTATAGTTATCGAGACGGTACACTTTAAGCGCCGATTGAATGCCCGCAAAATCAGCAAATACGGTCTTGGTTCTTGCCTTATCTGCCTGATTAAGCACATTAGGTGCTACCACACCAATTAACAGACCTAAAATCACTAAGACTACGAGTATTTCAATCAAACTAAAGCCCTGCTCGCGCAATCTTGGTGTTGTAGAAATAGCTGTACGCATATTGTTGTCTCCTTATCCTTAAATAGTTACGATTAAAAATACGTTACTGCACTAAGTTATTCAGCTCAAAGATCGGGAATAAAATAGCCATAACAATTAACACTACCATACCGCCCATTAATACCACGGTGGCCGGCTCTAACAAACCCATTGCTGTGCCAATCAACAGCTCAAGCTCTCGCTCTTGGTTGCGTGCTGCGTGGTTCAGCTGTGCCGCCAGTTCGCCGTTGGCCTCACCGTTGGCGGCCATCTGCACTAGCAGCGGCGGAAAAATACCCGCTTGATTTAAGGCTCGATGCAGACTTGAGCCCTCTTGTACGGCCACCGCCACCTGCTTACAGGCATCGCGCAAAATCAAGTTGTTCATCACCTGGCTACTTATGCGCAGCGAATCAAGCAGGGGCACACCACTATCCACCAATAGCCCCAGCGTACTGGCAAAGCGAGCACTATCAGATTGCACGACAATGTGGCCAGCTAAAGGGAGCTTTAAAAGTACCTTATGCCACTGACGGCGCCGACTCGTATTACTGAGCCACCAGCGCCAGAACAGGCTTAGGCCAAACACGCCAATGATCAAAAAGAGACCATAGCTTTGTAGAAAATCACTCATCACAATGAGTGTTTTTGTCAACCAGGGTAATTCGCGCTGACTGTGAGTAAATATTGAGGTGAGCTTAGGCACAACAAATGTCATAAGCACACCAATGACAATAACACTGACACCCAACAATACCAGAGGGTAGACCATGGCCATCTTCAGCTTTTGCTGAGTGTGCTGGCTGGTTTCAGTATATTCGGCCAAACGATCCAGCACTGGCCCTAGAAAGCCTGCTTTTTCCCCGGCACGCACCATCGCACGATACATATCGTCAAAGGCTTTAGGGTGCTCGCCCAGTGCTTGGGCTAAACTTAACCCCTCTAGTACGCGCGAACGCACTTGTAGCATAATGCGTTGAACTTTTTCTTTGCGGCTTTGCTTAGCGACCGATTGCAATGCCTCATCCAATGGCATGCTGGACTGTATTAAAGACGCAAGCTGGCGAGTAAGCAGCGTGAGGTCTTTAACACTTAGGCGTGTTGCAAAAATGCTCGCACCACGCCCTTTAGCCGCACTGGCTTGCTGTTCTTTTAGACGAACACTTTCTACGCTAATCGGCTTTAATTGACGCGTTCGAAGTTGGCTGCGAACTTGCCGCTCAGAGTCACCCTCAAGGGTACCCTTGACGACTTTGCCGGCAGTGTTCAGTGCACGATAACTAAAGGCTCCCACAGTTCTCTACCCAATTAACCAACAGATGTTACCCGCAATACTTCTTCAAGACTGGTTTGGCCCTCAATAACACGGCGACGGCCATCGGCCAGTAGTGCCGGGCTGTGACCACGGGCATATTTAATCATTGCCTGCTCACCAGCACCTTCGTGAATCAATTGTCTCAAGGTGTCATCTATCTTAATCAATTCGTAAATAGCAGTACGGCCACGATAACCCGTATGGTTACACTTATCGCAACCTACCGCCCGATGAAGTGTTTCTTTTGGATCAATATCAAGGCGCCTACACTCGGCCTCGGTCGCATTGTGAGGAGTTTTACAGTGAGTGCATAATAAACGCACTAAGCGTTGCGCCATCACAACTTCAAGACTAGAAGAAAGCAAAAAGGGTTCAACCCCCATATCTTGCAATCGAGTAATAGCACCGATGGCCGTATTAGTATGCAGGGTCGACAAAACTAAGTGGCCCGTTAAGCTCGCCTGTACAGCAATAGCGGCTGTCTCTTGGTCACGAATTTCACCAATCATGACAACATCGGGATCTTGTCGCAAAATAGCGCGTAACCCACGCGCAAAAGTCATATCCACCTTGGTATTAACTTGCGTCTGGCCGATACCGGGTAATAAGTACTCTATCGGATCTTCGATGGTTAAGATATTGCGGCTGCGTTCGTTAATGTGTGTTAGCCCGGCATAAAGTGTCGTTGTTTTACCTGAACCTGTGGGGCCGGTCACAAGGATAATTCCGTGGGGCCGAGTCAGGGCATCACCAAAATTATCATTCACATCTGTAGGCATAGCTAGCTGTTTAAGCTCTAGTTGCCCAGCGGCTTGATCCAATAGGCGCAAAACGACACGTTCACCATGGGCCGATGGAATAGTCGATACACGAATATCAACACCATGGCCTGCCAGTCTGACTGTAATGCGGCCATCTTGCGGTAAGCGCTTTTCAGCTATATCAAGCTTAGCCATTACTTTTAGTCGAGAGACAAGTACCGAAGCGAGCTCTGCTTTCGGTGATAGAACTTCGTTTAAGACACCATCGACACGAAAGCGTACCGCAACACGATCCTCGTAGGTCTCAAGATGAATGTCCGATGCTTTTTCTCTGACCGCCTGAGTCAAAATGGCATTGATCAGGCGAATAACAGGAGCGTCATCATCACCGGCGAGCAGGTCAGTGCGCTGCTCGATATCATCGGCTATTTGGCTGAGATCCATTTCTGCGCCAAGGTCTTCAACCGCGCGCTGAGCCGCACCGTCACCACTTTGGTATTCGCGGGTTAAACGCTTTTTGAAATCGTCCTCACCCACCTCTGTCAGCGTAAAGCCCTGCCCTAATACGCGCTGTAATTCCAACAATATGTGTGCAGATATAACACCGTGAAAAATTACCTCACCGTTATCAAATAACACACCGTGCTGTTCGGCAAAGCTAAATGAAAGGCGAGGCTCTTGTGCTGCATTATCAACACTATCTACAACATCTTCTTCAGTACTCATAATATAACCTTAGTACTGCTCTTCATCGTCAAAACCCTGTGTATTATTCTCAGGTACCGACGTCTTATTAGATGACTTGTTAGACTTGGGAGCCTCATCAGGTCTCTTCACTGATGGAATCAACCCTTCCGCGGCCTCTTCCCACACGGGCAATAGTGGTACTAGATTGTCATCAACCATTACGGCGCCACGCTCACGCCGCGCTCGCTGTTGATCGCGAATATAGCGATACTTCTCGGCGGTAGCACCTTCGAGTGATTCTTTATCACGAATAATTGAGGCTCGTAAAAATACCATCAGATTGGTTTTAGTCACTGAGGTCGAATCGTTGCGAAATAGCCGGCCAAGAAAGGGAATATCACCCAATAAAGGCACTTTACTGTGGGTTTGTTGGATATCATCACGAATCAAACCACCCAAGACGATAATATCACCATCACCGGCAATGACTTGAGTTGAAATTTTACGCTCGTTAGTAATAACATCAGAGGCACCCGTCGCGCCGGTAAGGCTCGAGACCTCCTGTTCAATATCGAGCACAACGGTATTACCCTCATTAATTTGTGGTGTCACAATAAGGGAAATACCTACGTCTTCACGCTGTATCGTCTGAAAAGGGTTCGTGGAGTCACCCGCACTGTTGGTAAAAGAGCCTGTCACAAAGGGCACATTTTGGCCAACAGAGATACTCGCTTCGCGATTATCCGTGGTTAGCAGATTAGGTGTTGATAGAATATTGGCACCGGTGTCCTGCTTGAGCGCATTAATTAGAGCAATAAAGTTATTTTTACCATCCACTTTGCCCACACCTAGTGTTTGACCTACACTGCCAGCAAGTGCTGCTGCCAAGTCGGTAAACTCAGCCGGCTCACGAATCGTATTCGTTGTACGGTTACCATTAGCATCAGTCACTGTTTCTGTACGCTCAGTGCGTTGCAATCCTGTTGCTACTGTATTAATCGTACCCGTGCTATTAATCGAGCTGGCAAAACCGCCGTCTTCATTTTGTGCCAACCATTGAACACCTAGACTACGGCCAACCACATCTTCCATTTCTACAATAATGGCTTCAATTAAGACTTGGGCACGGCGAATATCGAGGCGCTTAACAACCGCTAGCAACGACTCAAGCGTACCGCCATCAGCGGTAATCAGTAGTGCATTCGTATCAGGATCGGCTTCAACAGTGGCATTAGAGGCTGGCGCGGCTGCCTTTTCACCAGGTGCCAGCTTAGAGATATTAGTGACTACCTTGCTGAGCACTTCGGCAATTTGTTCGGCATCAGCGTACTCAAGATAAACAACCCGTACATTACCCGTTTGTGGTTGGGGCACATCTAAGCGCTCAATTAAACTGGTAATACGTTCGCGCTGCACAGAGTCACCGCTAATTAACACACTATTACTGCGCTTATCGGCAACATAGGTCACTTTAGAACCAACAGGTGCATTTTTTGCGTCCGTTTTCTCTAACTGTTGCAACATTTGTACAAGCTCTGAGGCCTGAGCATGGCGCAGAGGAATAACATCTGTTTTCGCGACTGCTGCACGGTCAATACGTTGAATAACATTTTTGAGTCTTTCAATATTGGCAACCGTATCGGAGACAATAATAGCATTACTGGGGTTATAAGCTGCCAGATGGGCATGCTGAGGAGCGAGTGGGCGCAAGACAGGTAACACCTTTGCCGCTGATACATTATAAAGTTGTATCACCTCGGTCACATAGGCATCATTACTCAATGGTGTTTTTGACGCCACAGGTACTGCTGAAGTACGGGCATCTTTACGGGGGACAATACGCACAACACCGCCGATATCAATAGCCGTATAGCCTTGTATCTCCAATACCGATAAAAACAGACTGTATAAGTCACCGCTATTGAGTGGTTTAGCCGAAATGACTTTAACGCGCCCCTTTACTCTAGGGTCAATAACCACGGTTTTACCGGTCACATCGGCAACAAACTTAATGACTTCCTGAATATCAGAATCTTTGAAGTTCACTTGCCAGGTTTGTTCTTGCTGTTGAGCGCTCACCCCTAGAGGCATAAGTAACATACCCGCAAGAAGGCAACGCAATAATCTTGTTCGATATTCTTTTTTCACAAACTGTATTCCATAGTTACTGTTCGGCCAAATCAGCCACGTCGACTTCAATGGTAAGTTCTTCACCCTGGCGCTTTATATCTAAAGATGCCTGAGTAGCATTATTCATAGATCGATAGACTTCCATAGCTTTTGCAGAGCTAGTCAATGCCACACCATTTACAGAAGTCACAATATCGTTAGTTTTTAATCCTAGCTCTTCAAAGGCTTGCCGGTTGCGCCCAGGGCGCACACGAAAACCAATCACATCGCCGCCCTCACGTGCCATACTCACTTTAATCACCTCTGAGAGTGAGCGAGATACTTTAGCCGCACTGGGTATAGGTCTACTAGCAGCGCGGTCACGATCATCATCGTCGTCATCGTCGACAGTTCGCGAGGGTGAGCGAGATGATGATGATAAGGCTACACCTTCTGGATATAAGAGTAATGACTCGAAACGGCCATTGTTATCTAAAATAACGCGATCAGCTAACACTTTGGATAATTTTACCCCTCGCTCACCGGCAATTTCATCACCGACGCGGTACAGCGATTGTTTACTGCCCTGAGCAATAATGGCGTGCGCTTTTTCTTGCTCATTGCTGGCAAGCACTCCTTGTAGCTCAAGATTAAGGCGGGTTTCAACCGCAACCTCAGGAGGGGGGGCAACCTCTTCAACTTCGGTTTTAATTTCCACCTTGGGCGGTTCACCAAAAAGTTTTAGCGCTTTAAGTGCTTGAATATCGACTGCGCTAAGAGAGTTGTCAGAAGCTACCGATGTAAAAGGTTGCGCAACGCTAGGTTGCAATGGTAGTAAATCGGGCTCAGGGGATGCTACCCAAAATAGACGTGCTAAGCTGTGGCACAACCAAAGTACGAGCAGAGCAATTAACAGCCACCGAAACCATAGCAAAGCACGGGCTGTATCCCAATGCTTGGGCAACCAATCACCGTTGTTCAGTGCCGACACTAAGTGAATGCCCTTTGCCATTTATCAATTACTCTCCATTTACTTTATATTACGTTATGGTTAAAACTGTTCGGCCCATCTAACTAATAGGGGGAGCCATCAGCACGGTAGTGTATTTCACGCCTATAAGAAGATACATGGCATTTCATCATTTTATTAGTATTTCCTTGCATAATAGTGACATAGCGCAACAAATGAAAGCGAAGTGTCAGCATTTAGCCGGATTAAAAATGATAAACCACTAGCAAACACTATATGTTGTTATAAAATAGCCCTCGAACATCAAGTGTAGATGACCCATGCTGAACCACATGCGGATCAAATCATTCTATAAGAGGGCTAAATAGCCATTACGTTCACTGAAATAATCATCTATTTTTGAACATCCCACTTTTGCAGGGCTAAGGATAAATGTTATTCCTATGAGTTGTTACTATATTTTACAAAACCAAGACCACTATTTTTTTGGCAAGGATAAATCTTGGGTTGATGGACGCGACAATAACGCGCTCTTTAAAACAGCCCACAAAGACGAAGCACTGAACCAGCTCTTCGAGGCCAACAGCCGTGATGTCACTTTACGCATACAGGTTATCGCCTGTGACATAGACCCTAAGGGGCGCCCACTCGTACCAGACGATATTCTGCCACCACTCGCCATGGTGTGCGACGATAACGAGGAAACGTCACAAATAAATGACAATGACGAAAAAAATGCACCTAACGAGGTAGATGTTGTCAGTAGTCAATCACAAGAACATACGATGAGCGAGGCGTCAGCCATACTCGAGCAAGACATATTGGAGACACAGGGCACTGATTGAGCCCTCACCCCCATTATGTCGATATTTGTACCACTGTCGTCATTAATTCCTGATACTATCTTTAATTAATGCTATTTGCGACTCATCCACCCTAGCGGCAATCCAATCGTTGTATTGTCTAAGGAGCATTGGTTTTGCCAACACCTAAACAGCCATTATCGCCTCTATTTGCTGAAAAAATAGCAGCAATTAGTGCCAACCTTAAGCAAAGTGATATCAATAACTTGCGCCGAGGTGTCGAGAAAGAAAGCTTGAGAGTCACCCCTGACGGCACTCTTGCCAGCACACCTCACCCCCAGGCACTGGGTGCTGCACTTACACACCCATCCATTACAACAGACTACAGCGAAGCACTGCTGGAGTTTATCACTGAACCCCATACAGATATTCCTTCGGTACTGAAAAGGCTCAATGATATCCACCAGTTCACCTATCAACATATTGGTGATGAGGCACTTTGGGGCAGTAGTATGCCGTGCATGCTCGGCAGTGATGACGACATCCCTGTTGCTCAATATGGCTCATCCAATAGCGGAAAAATGAAAAGTGTCTACCGGGTTGGTCTCGGTTATCGCTATGGGCGGTTAATGCAAACAATTGCCGGCATTCACTATAACTTCTCTGTATCTGATGACTTTTGGCAATTTTTGCATACACAAGAGCACAGTGCGCTGCCTATGGCAGAGTTTAAAACCCAAGGGTACTTTCGGCTGATTCGCAACTTTCGGCGCTACTTTTGGCTGCTGTTGTATTTATTTGGTGCAGCACCGGCTATTTGTAGAACCTTTATCGGAAATCGCCAGCACGAGCTAGTACCGTTTAACAATGATCACCACAGTCTTCATGCGCCATTGGGCACATCATTGCGCATGGGCGATTTAGGCTATCAAAGTGCTGCTCAAGAATCGCTTGTCATCAACTACAACTGCTTAGATACCTACACACAAACCCTGTGCCAAGCCATTACCCACACACATGATGACTACCAACAGTTAGGTATAAAAGGTAAAGATGGCGACTATTTGCAGCTAAATACCAACCTGTTGCAGATCGAAAATGAGTTTTACAGTGTTATTCGGCCAAAACGCACCGCCCAAAGTGGCGAAACTGCTCTTAACGCACTTTCATCCGGTGGTGTCGAATATATTGAAGTACGCTGCCTGGATTTAAACCCTTACGAGCCAGTTGGTATTAGCGAAAATCAAATGCGGTTTTTAGATACATTTTTACTGTATTGCTTGCTGGAGGACAGCCCTGAGTCCAATGATACCGAATATCGACAAATTCAAGAAAATCAGCGCAAAATGGTGTACCAAGGCCGTGACCCCGACCTAACACTCTATGATAGGGGTCAGCAGAGAAATATCAGGCAGTGGGGAGATGAGCTTATCAACTCAATGGGGCAAATCGCAAAACTGCTTGATCGCGGTAGCCAAACAACCGCTCACCAGCAGGCACTTGATGAGGAACAGCTCAAAATAAGTGATGACTCACTAACTCCGTCTGCTAGAATTTTAGCCGATATGCATGCGCAGCAAATCACCTTTTATCGTTTATCGATGAATTTATCGCAGCAACATAGGCAAGCATTTCGAGCACAAACAATCGCTGAGGAACAACAATTAGCCTTTCAAGCATTAGCGAAAGAATCCCATGCGAAGCAGCGGCACATTGAACACACAGACCAACTACCCTTTGATCAGTATGTCGAGCAGTATTATAAACAGTACGAAGCCTGCAAAGCGACAAGGGAGCGCAAGCGCTCACAAAAAGCGGCCAGCGGATAACACAGCCTCGCTTATCGCTGCACTACAAAGTTATTAAAAAACAAGTCGACAACACCGTGTTTACCATCTTCTTCGGAAAGCAGCGCTTGAATATCTGCAAGCGCTGTTTGACGTAGCAGCTCCTTCGACTCCTGAGTATCAATACTGGTATCAGTTTGTTTACTGAGTAACATCACCAAGCTATTGCGCACCAAGGGCATATGGTGGCGTACTGCATTAGCCGCTTCTGTGTCTTTTAGCCGCACAGACATTTCTACCTTGAGATACTTAAGCTTACCCTGACCACCATAGTTGACCACAAACGCCGGCTTTAACGGCACGTAAATGGGACGATCCAGCACCGCTGGTTCAGAGCTGTCGGCCTCTTCTTCATCAGCAGCATAAACCGACCCGGCCATTATAGTCAGTAATGCGGCCATCACGATTGATAACACCAGACCCATTGTTAGTTTCAATTGCACCACCCTATCATTATCTATACACGGAACCCTTTAATTGTAAGGGCCTCTTAGATAAGTATAGAACCTCAGAAATATTTGCCAGATAAACTTTGAAGACGTACTCTCACAACCTTGGATAACACCACCTAAGGAGCCTTTGTGCTTAGATTATTACCCGGCCAACGGCCATTGTATTTACTGATATTTCTCGCCTGCGCAACCATGTTATGTATCGCTTTGTACATGCAACATCAAATGGAGCTTATCCCCTGTGCGCTATGTATTACCCAACGCGTATTTATTATTGCTGTAGGTCTGGTCGCATTAGTTGCCTGGATTCATCACCCTAAAGGCTGGGGGAACAAAGCCTATGCGATTACAGGTATTTTGCTGTGTGCTATTGGCGGCGCTTTCTCCATGCGGCACCTGTGGTTACAAAGCCTACCAGAGAGCATGGTGCCAGCCTGTGGGCCAAGCTTAGGCTATTTACTGGACGCATTCCCTCTACAAGAAGCAATATCCCTTTTATTAAAAGGCGATGGCAACTGCGCCGAAGAGGTGTGGTCACTATTGGGTATTACCATACCCGGATGGACACTCATTGCTTTTTTTGGACTGACCGCGGGCAATCTATGGCAATGCTTTCGCCCCAAGGTGCAATCGCTGGAAGCACAGTAGCCGTTAATCAGTATAAAAAATAAGCGCCCCGGTTTGATCCCTGACCAGTGGTCATTACCGGCGGCGATTATCACTTGCGAATGCAGCCGCTATCACCTATCTTGAAACATACTTCCCGCTATAATGGGGAGAAACCACTATCTATTGATAAAAATAAAGCGCTTTAAGATAATCATATTGTCTTCGCTTTCGGTGTTAATTACAGCCTGTACGGCACTCAATTGATTAATACCCATATACACTTTGTAAGGACCTGGATATGCTAGAGAACTGTCAATCAGCACAAGAACGATGGGGTGGGGTCAATGAAATTATTGATCGTTGGTTACAAGAGCGGCAGCAAATGCTTGTTGAATACTGTAGCCTTTCATCCGTAGACAGCTTCGATGAAAATGACGAAGAACACGGCAACAAGCTTAAACGCCTGTGCCAGATTATGGTCGATTACGTCTCGGCAGGCCATTTTGAGGTCTACGACCAACTCCTCAAAGAAGGCCGTGATTTTGATGACAGTGAAGGGCTGGAAAAAGGGGCAACCCTGTTTAAAGTCATCGACAATACCACCGAAGCTCTGCTTGATTTTAATGACAAATATCAAGAAACCGACGACATGTCGACATTAACGCCAGACCTTTCGGATATCGGCCAATTATTGGAAACACGCTTTGAGGCAGAAGACGAGATGATTGCTGTGCTGCATGTCTCGCACAAAAACCTAGTGGCCTAAAAGTATTTAACCATTAAGCCAGTGGGGGGTGAGTAAGTATTCACCTCCACTCGAACGCAAGATTAAAAGGCTAGGGTAATTAAACTGGGGAGCTGATTTAAACTGGCTATAAGCACCTGCTTATAAAATGCCATGAGTTCTCAATATCACACACTGCACGCAGCCAACAGGAATACCACTCCCTACGCCGCGCCTTAAGCTATCAAGACTCATATTGTCCCGGTGTATGACCTAAGTTACTTACAGAGTCTTGGGAAATACGAATTAATGGATCATATTATGCTTGATCGTCACTTTTATCATCACTCTTTAGCTCGGCTTTTTTAACACGAATCTTATTACCGTCAAGCTCTCTGCCATTGAGCATCTTCATTGCAGCCTTTGCCTCGCCTACTTTGGGCATCTCAATAAAACCAAAACCTTTCGACCCACCTGTCTGCTCATCAAGCACTAATGTGCATGACTGTATCTTTCCGTAAGGTTCAAATAAACGCTTCAGGTCATTTTCAGTGACCGTGCGGGCAAGGTTTCGTATCAATAGCTTCATAGTGTTATCACCTGATCAAGAGCCTGTGAACTATACAGGGTATGGTCACCACTTTCACGAACTAGGCACTTATCAACACATAATAATACGATAACCGTTTGACATCTGCTATAAACGCTATAAACTGCATTTAGCTAGAAAAAGTCTCTTGTTAATACTCTCCATTTCGTTGTTAGATGTACCTCTTCGTCCTGTAGTTTCTAAGCGCAAGTCTCATTTTTTGCTATCCAAGCCTCATTGAAGGCACACTTATTACTTAATTTTCAGGATATTATTATGTCTAACAAAGTCAGCGGAACTGTAAAATGGTTTAACGAATCTAAAGGTTTTGGTTTTATTGAACAAGAATCAGGCCCAGATGTATTCGCCCATTTCAGTGCCATTGAAAGTTCAGGCTTTAAAACATTAGCAGAAGGCCAACAAGTTGAGTTTACTATTACTCAAGGCCAAAAAGGTCCTCAAGCTGAGAACATCACTACTGTTTAAATTTATCACGGTGCAAAAAACTTGCATCGCAATAAGTTAACTAAAAAGGGTAAGCTCAATGAGCTTGCCCTTTTTATATGCCACCGTAAATAAAGTAATGGCTGCTTTAATCAACAGCCCCCATGAACTTATCGCATTAATGCCCGCAACTAGCATTACATATAAGCCTCTGCGAATTGATAATATCGTGTTATTTACGTCAGCCACACTATTGAATATCTACTCTCTACTCAATACCGCCAGCAACCATTGATATGCCTTATATACAATAAGCCATATAACAACACGAGATTTACCCTATGAGTTTTGCCTCCCTAGGCCTATGTAATTCGATTCTTGAGGCGGTAACCGCTAAAGGCTATCAAACACCGTCACCGATCCAGGCTAAAGCCATACCCGCCATATTAGAAGGCCGAGATATTATGGCAGCAGCACAAACCGGCACGGGCAAAACGGCTGGATTTACCCTGCCGATCCTTGAACGGCTGTCACGAGGTAAGCCTGCGCAAGCCAATCAAGTGCGTGCACTCATACTAACACCCACCCGAGAGCTAGCAGCACAAGTCGGTGAAAGTGTCAGTACCTACGGGCGAGAGCTCCCGCTGCGATCAACGGTCGTATTTGGTGGCGTTAAGATTAATCCGCAAATGATGAAGTTGCGAAGAGGCGTTGATGTTTTAGTGGCAACACCAGGGCGCTTGTTGGATTTATACAACCAAAATGCTATTACCTTTAAGCAGCTAGAAGTACTCGTGCTAGACGAAGCCGATCGCATGTTAGACATGGGCTTTATTCACGACATTCGCCGAATTTTAAAAGTCCTACCTAAAACACGCCAGAATTTATTATTTTCTGCCACTTTTTCTGATGATATTCGCAAGCTCGCTAAAGGGCTGGTTAACGATCCGGTTGAGGTTTCTGTTAGCCCTGCCAATACAACGGCAAAAAGTGTCGAGCAGTGGATATGCCCCGTTGATAAAAAACGCAAACCGGCACTGCTATGCTCGCTCATTCATGAGCAACAATGGGAACAAGTCCTGATATTTACAAAAACTAAGCACGGCGCTAATCGCTTAAGCCACTACCTTGATGCAGAAGGTATTACAGCGGCAGCGATTCATGGCAATAAAAGCCAAGGCGCGCGCACTAAAGCGCTGGCTGCATTTAAACAAGGAAAGGTACGCGCCCTCGTTGCCACCGATATCGCTGCTCGCGGTTTAGATATCGACCAATTACCACAGGTTGTTAATTTTGATTTACCCAATGTCCCCGAGGATTACGTACACCGCATTGGTAGAACTGGGCGTGCAGGCGCAACTGGGCAAGCCATCTCGTTAGTCAGTGCTGATGAATTCAAGCAACTATCCGATATTGAGCGTGTGATTAAAAACCTGCTTGAGAGAAAGCTGATCGACGGCTTTGAGCCTATACATGACTTACCACCGTCACGGGCAACACATCACCCTGTGCGTGCTAAAAAGCCGAAAAAGAACCCCAATGTCGACCACCGCGATGGCCAGCGCACACCACATAAAAAACAACAGCCCAACAACAAAAATACACAGGGAAAAAGAGCCAGCAATCGCACTAACACAGCTCGAAAGCGTATAAGTTAGGTCTCATGATCAACATAGTGCTACAACTGTAGCACTATAAATAGTGCACTACGACAGCAAGTACAGCCGTTAGGCTTGCAAATCAGCCATTAGTGCTGTGAGCTGCTGCTGTAATTCTACGTTGCTAAGCTTGCCTGAGGCCTGATCAAAATTGTCATAAAAACTAGGAATAGCCAGACTGCCTTTGATATTAGCACCAAAGCGCGGTGAGGCCTCCAGCGCCGCCGCTAAAACGGTAGCGCCGCCACGGGCACCAGGAGACGTCGATAATAAAATCGCAGGCTTGTTCTGATAGAGATTTTTATCGATACGAGAGCACCAATCAAACAAATTTTTATAGGCTGCACTGTAGTAACCATTGTGTTCAGCAAAAGCTATCACTAGCGCATCACAATCGGCAATTTTGCTCATAAAGTTTTTTGCCGGTACAGGCTGCCCAAGCTCTGCCTCTGTATCGATACTAAATAAAGGCAGCTCATAATCATTAAGATCTAAAATTTCAACCTCTGTCGTCTCTAACAAAGTCACAGCGTAAGACACTAACGCCTTATTAATTGACTGACGACTATTACTGGCCGCAAAGGCAAGTACTTTCATTGCATGCTCTCCATAGAAATGATGACGGGCTGCTAGTGACGGTGTTGCAGCGCATCGATAACATCGGGGGTTAGCATACGCCCCAGAGTCTGGTGTTGATCTTGATCGAGGTGAATGCCGTCCACAACGCTTGGCCCAGTCACCCGGTTAGCATCAAAAAACGCAACATGATATTGAGACGCTATATCCTCAAGTGCTTCAACTAAGCCCGTACAACGCGTTTCAGCCTTATCAAATTTATACGCGACAGCGCCCTTAGGCTCCACAATAGTAGGCGGGGCCACCACGAGAATATCCGGTATTGGCATACCAGGCTCAATCGGTGCCTGGCGAATAGTTGTGATCAATGTTGCCATACCTTGGGCAGACAACCAAGCATTGTTATTATGTGTACATTGAAAATCGTTACTCCCTAACATTACAATCACCAGTGACAGTGGCGAGTGCATTTCAATCACCTGTCCTAACCCGCAAGCGCCATTACGGCCGGGCTTGAAGGGGTCCTCCCATACCGTTCGACGACCATTGAGGCAGTTTTCAAGCACACGCACCTTATAACCTGAAGAATTTAGCGAGTGTTCAAGCACCCCCGGCCAACGTTGGTCAAACGGCAATCGCTGACGGCTATCGGGTATAATGCCCCAACTTAAACTATCGGAATAAACCAGTATTTGTTGCATATTATATACCTCTAGTCATCCATCGTTGCCCGCCGTATTACTACAATGAGATGTGCGCTTTAATCTCTTCTAGCTGTTGTAGCATTGCGTCATCGAGCTCTGATGGTTTGATCTTTTTAATAATGTTGATGAGTACACGCTTTTCGTTATCATCAACAACGCCATCTCGCTTAGCAATGTCAAATAGCTTCGCGAGCTCACCCGCCTCTAATGTGCCATCATCGGCAAAACAATTAATCGAGCGAAATGTCATTTCTAAGTAATCTTTAGATTCTCTCATAACAGGTATCCCTTAGTGGATGATCTATATCAGCTTTACAAGCTTAAGAGAGTAACAAAAAAGTACGCACCAATAAATAGCTTAGATTGCAGTCTTTATAATGCTGGGGTCGGTGGTTCAAGTCCAGCCGTATCGATCAATTCCTGTAGCTTTGCGCCACTGTAATGTATTGTTACATCACCATTGTAACGAACCAATAATACCTAACGTGTTTTATAAGGCACATCACCGGCTACAGGTTAAGCGAGTCAGTCAGGCCAACGCTGGCTCCATCTCACGGTTGTAACTGATCCGTATAAGCGCGAGTCATTGGTTGGTCTTGTTCGACAATACCGAATGAGAAAGATCAAAGAAAGCTTAAGTAAGGATCTATTTAAGCATGGCACCTTATTACACCCAAAAAGCGCAATAGAGTGCCGAGTAATGTATTACATTCCTGATTGACGCACAGATTGACTGAAAATGGGGATTTTTGTCGATATTAAGGTTTATTTACCTTAGTATCGGTATGAAATAAAAATTAATTGCTGTAGAAAAAATAGTCTCTTAGTGACGGTTTTTACAGCTTGGTTATATGACTTACTATGAAGCCACGGTGAAAATATCAATGATTAAAGAGGAAGCCTTAAATACAGCTTTGTCAATATATTGGCCAGATTTTTCTATTCTTATAGTGTATTTAATTGGGATTACCATAAGCGTTATACGTTTTAAAAACCATCCGAAAGTATCAGTACTTTCTTTAATAGGCTTCTTTATTTTAGCTTTAGCTTCAATGACAAGTATAATTTACACATATTGGCTCCTGTCTAATGGCGAAAGTTATGCTCAATCAACGATTACCTTTATAGATCAACTTTCTAAGTTTTTAAGTTTATTGTTACATTGGACCGGATGGTCGAGTATTATTTTAGCTATTTTTTGGGGAAGAAAACTTAAATAAGTATATAAATAATATGGCAGATAATCCCCAAAAGGTATTTGAAGACGACGATAACGACAACAAGGGTAATAGCTAAGATAAAATTAAATAACTTTACCGCTCCCTGCCAGCACTACAGTTACGCTTTGGCGCATAGGTACGGCCTCCTTTAGCCAGTTTTAGCCTTCCAAGGCGCTAAGCGAATACATAAAC
>Ga0193961_1000017_pt1 | contig 72163 bp, 77 predicted proteins | sample FB_4_MG_FD_140371 | JGI IMG/M metagenome (GOLD analysis project Ga0193961, IMG submission 140371) | Microbial mat bacterial communities from the Broadkill River, Lewes, Delaware, United States - FB_4_MG | ecosystem: Environmental > Aquatic > Freshwater > River > Microbial mats | place: USA...
ATCATCTCTTGTATCTTCTGCTATTGCATCTATTGTATCTTCAGGAGTTGTATCTTCTGCTACTGCATCAGTTGTATCTTCTGCTGTTGTATCTTCTGCTATTGCATCATTTGTATCTTCTGCCACTGTTTCTTCTGGGCTTGATTCTACGTTTACTACTTCTGCTATTGTATCTTCTGCTTTTGCTTCTGTTGTATCTTCAGGAGTTGTATCCTCAGCAGTATCGCCTTTCGTATCTTCTGCTGTTGTATCTTCTGCTTTTGCTTCAGTAATCACTTGTTCATCAATTGTATTTTCAGGTATTGCATCACGTGTATCTTCTGCTATTGTATTTTCAGAGATACTGTGTTCATCCACAACTACTGGTTCAGAAGCAGTATCTTCGACAATAATATCATCTTCCTCTTCAGGTTCCTCTTCTTGATCTTCCTCTTCTCTTTCAGGAGATTCATTTGAGTCTCTTGATGCTCTAGCTTTTGCTGGAGTTACATCTTGTTGTCTTGATTCTTCTACAATAATTGGTTCTGATGTTTCAAGTTCAGCACCAGCCTCACTAGCTTTTGATAAGTCAGCTAATGAACCAAAATCATCAATAACCACACCATCTTTATCTGCACCGGTATTACTTTGTGCCAATGCTTCTTTTAAGTTATCAATCATCTCGCCAACTTCAAGTTCAGGATTATTTACAATCTCTTGAATCTCAGCATCTCCTTCACGTGTTGTAGATACACCTAAAGCAGTTGTTAATGAAAATGGATCTGATGGATCGTTTTCACTAATATGTTCAGCAAGACCTGCCATTCCAATATTTATTGTTTCCCCATTTTCATCGACTAAACTTAACCGAAGATCTTTATTATCTCCAGATACTGAAAAGTCTGATGATGTTGCACCTGTAAAAAAAAACTGTTGACCAGGCTGAACTTCTATATTCATATTCGCTGTTACTTCAACCTCTTTTATAGAACCGTTTGTGTCTTTTATAATTAAATTCATCTTAATTCTCCCCAGCAATTTGTCGATTTGCTTTTTATATACTGTAAGTATATAATAAAAAAGTTGCTAAATAGATGCTTTTTTTGGAAAGGAATAATTTGAAAAAAATATTTAAGTTTAGTATAAGTTTTTGAAGCTTATTATAAATAAGTAAATTATTTTTTTAAGAATTAAAGCTAATTATTAGCTTTTAAGGAGATTGAGAAATTATTTAAATAATTTCTCAGGATTTATATAACGATTATTTTTTGTCGCTTGTAAGATTAATGTAGTATCAACTCGTCCTAAAGTATAACCCTTTAAGACCTTTTTACCAACTGATATTTTTGATGATAATTCATCTAAATTAGAATAAATTACACTTAAATCATTTGCGTATTTAACAATAACTATATTTTTTAATCTACCTGCATCTCTTTTAATAAAAAAGATTTTACCATCAAGCATACTTCTTACTCTTGTATTTACTTTTTTTGTTTTTAATGATACCGATTTATTAAAAAGTTCCGCTTTATATACTGCATCGTAGTATTTACCAAATTTGTTTATTATTGTGTATTTTTTAATAGGAGGAATTGTTTTTTTACCATTGTATCCATAAACAGAAACATTCGTTGAGTTTTTACTTATGTCTTTTACAGCTGATTCAAACTCTTTACTAGAAGGTGTAATATTTTTAATTTTACCCGCTTTTTTTTGTTTAGAATTTTTAACTATAGATAAATCTGTCAAGATATTTTTCATTTTATCTTGATCTTTATTCATTTGCTCTAGTTTTTTTACATAATATTTATGTTCTTCTTTTAAAGCTTTAATATTTTTTTCTTGAACTTTTTTTAAGTTTTCATTGTACGTTATTAAATTTCTTTGCTCAAGAGTAACTTTGTTTAGTTTATTTGTAAGTCGTAAATTAACTTCTATTTTACTACTAAGATCACTTGATATTTTATTGTACTTAGCAACTTCCATTTTAATACTTTTAAATAAAACTACATAAACTTCATTATCGACAATACTTCTTGCTGATTTCTTTTCAGCATATTTAATTGCCATACTTTTAGAGTATCTTTTTGCAGTTAATTTAATAATATTTGATTCTACTCGAACTTGCTCTTCTTTTAAATCAGAAAGTTCCTCTTCAAGAAGAGCTCTTTTTGCGTTCATATCGTCTATTTTTAATTGATTTGAACTAATTCCGTCATTTGATTCAGAGATCATTACGTCTAATTTTCTATATTTTCTTTCATCATTAAGTATCTTTTGAATAATTATCTTAACATCATCAGCAAGATTTTTTTCTTTTTGATTATTAAAAACTTGAGCATTAAGAGATGCAGAAATTCCAAAAAGATATATAAAAGTTACAAAAAGAATTTTAAACATTGTTATTTATTCTATGCTTAATAATTAAAGCTGTAAATGCTATTGCTGGAATAATTATAGCTAAAATTATAATTTGAATTGATTCAAAAGACATATCTTGTACATTTGGCATAATCGACAATAACTCTGGTTGAGATACTAGTGAAAAATTTGCGATTATAACAAACATCAATGTAAATACAGTTACTAAAGATATCAATATACTTACAAGAATAATACTTACAATTGATTTTGTACTATATACCAATGAAGCACCCAATAACTGTAAAATACTTATTTTTTCGCTATATTCAAAAAACCATATTCTAATTTGCTGTAATAACATCAAAAACGATGAAGCTAAAACAATGATAAATAATACAGTAACAATATCTTTTGTTAATACTAAAAGAGAATAAAGTTTTGTATGTTCACTCTCAAATATTTCAACACCACTTACTGTATCATTTGATTTTAATTCATTTTTAATATCTTGAAGTTCACTATTTGTAGGAAATTCTGTTAAATACAATTGATAAAAATAAGGAAGTTGCTCATTTAACATATCCAGTGAAGATTCTGATAAAGCATCTTTTACTTCATCAATAATATCATCTCTGTTTATTTTATCAATTTTTTGAAAACTTATTGAAGATAATTTATTTATATCTACTATTGGTTCTTTTGCAATAACAATAATTGAGTAATCACTAGCAACCCCATCCTTATAATTATCAACAAGTTTATTTACTAAAAGATATATAGAAAATGAACTTAACATCATTATTAAGGGAAATACAAAAGCTATTAATGACTTAAGATACTTCATACATCACTCCTTCATCTATATTAAATTGTCTGTAATCTAGTTCTAAATTTTGAGGCAATTTATGAGTCACTGCAAGCACAGTAATACCAAGTTGTTCATTTGCATTTTGTAGTAGTTTCCAAACGATACTAGCAGAATATTCATCGAGGTTTCCCGTTGGTTCATCAGCTAAAATAATCTTTGGATTGTGACCTAACGCACGAGCAACAGATACACGTTGTTGTTCTCCACCACTTAGCTGATTTGGATATGCTTTTGATTTATGACTTAATCGAACATGTTTTAATAAATTTGATACTTGTTTATTAATAATCTCTTCGTCGTAATTTCGTATACGTAAAGGTGCAGCAATATTTTCTTCAATCGTATAATCTTGAATTAGTTTATAATCTTGAAAAATTATACCCATTTGTTTTCGTAAATCTAATGTTTTTTGATATTTCTTTTTTGTAATATCTACCCCATTTACAGCTAAGCTGCCATTGTTTACAGCTAAGTTTCCATAAATAGATTTTAGAAGTGTTGATTTTCCACTTCCACTTGAACCACTAATTATAATAAACTCTTTATCTTTAATATGAAAATTTGTATTTTCTATAATATTTTTATCTTTTTCATATGATAAACTTATATCTGTAGCTACAATCATCTATTTTTCTCCATCTATTGCATAAATACCAAAATTATACCATAATTTTATCGATCTATTCATTATAATTAAAATTATTTTTATTTTTATTTTTTCTTTGGTCTAAATGGTTTTATTACATTTTCATTACATTCTAAAAATGGACCTTCCATCAGATCAATACAATATGGAATAGCAGGAAATACTGCATCTAAACACTCTCTTATTGACTTAGGTTTTCCAGGAAGATTTACTATTAAGGAGTCACCTCTTAAACCTGCTGTTTGTCTCGATAATATTGCAGTTGATACAAACTTTAATGATTCTGCACGCATTAACTCCCCAAATCCAGGCATCATTCTGTCACATACTGCTTCTGTAGCTTCTGGTGTCACATCTCTTTTTGCAGGTCCAGTTCCACCAGTTGTCACAACTAAACAACAGTTTTCATCATCAACTAACTCTTTTAGTGTTTTTTCTATTGTATTTTGATCATCTTCAATACATCTATATACTGGTTCCCATGGTGATGTTAAATAATCATTCATTGTATCTTCAATTGCTTTTCCAGATATATCTTCATATATCCCTTTACTTGCCCTATCTGAAGCTGTAACTATTCCAATTTTTGTTATATTTTTACTCATAATATATGCCCTTTTTCTTTTATATAATATACTTCGCTAAATTTTCTAAAAAATTCTAACGCTTCGTTTGAATCAATAATTTTATCATCACTTCCAAGAAATACCTCAATCTTAATATTTTTATCAACTAGTTTTTGAAGTTTATTTCCATCCCAAACATAATTTAAAAGCTCTTCAAGTTCAGAATAATCTCCTTGTCTAAAATAACGAGACAATACACCTTGTGGAAATCCAGAATTTTTAAGAAAATTATCACAATACATTCTTGAATCTTTTTTAAAATACATCAATTGCATACGTTTGTATTTTATATCTTTATCATTAAAATAAGCAGGCGAAAAAAGTTGTAATCGATCGATCCTTTTTTCACTATTTAAAGCATATTCTATTGCTTTTATTGCTCCATAACTAAAACCAGCTACCGTGAAATCTGTACTAATTAAATACTGACTAAATAACTCTTCTTCATTTTTGAGTGAAAATCCATTAAAATACAACTTCATCCTTTAATAACACATCTCTTAAATTCTTTACCTTTTCAATATTTGAGATAATATCTGTTCGTAATTCATCTTTCATATTTTGTATCAAGGTCTCTACAGATGAAGCCATTTTATAATCATCTACCATTTTTGATGCAACAACATATGCTTCTTTTACTTCATTTTCAAATACTACATATGATTCATTTTTAATAACTTCCAAAGCAACACTTCCAGATAAATACTTTTTAATCATCTCTTTTAGTTCTTGTTTTGAGGGATACACTAAATCTTCATTAGATATTCCATCATCAAATAAATTTACCTTTTTTTGTGAAATATAAGCTTTACCTGCTTGATACGTAGCAAGAATATCTTTTTGTTCTTGCGTTAATAAAGTAATTTGCTTTTTTCCAAATTGTATTTTTTGTTTTGCAAAATTAACGTCATCTTCAAGTAGACTAGTACCATCTCTTTTAATCATACATAATAACGATTCATTTACTAGTGTTGCTAAAGCAGAACTACTAAAACCACTTGTTTCATTTGCAAGTTTTTCTACATCTACTTTAAAAGATTTATCTTTTAAATAAAGATTTAAAATATTTATTCTATCTGTTTTTGTAGGTAATGTTAAAAACACTCTTCTATCAAATCTCCCAGCTCTTAATAAAGCCTCATCTAAAACTTCAATCTTATTTGTAGCAGCAACTACCATCACTCCACTTGAACTATCAAAGCCATCCATTTGAGTCAGTAGTTCATTTAGTGTAGCTTCTCTTTCATCATTGCTTCCAATACCACGAGCTTTTCCTACGGCATCTATCTCATCAATAAATATAATAGAAGGTGCATTTAGTTTCGCAACAGCAAATAAATCTCTTACTCGTTTAGCACCCATACCTACATAGATATGAACAAAACTAGCACCACTTTGATAAAAAAATGGAACTTCTGCTTCACCTGCAACCGCCTTTGCAATAAGTGTTTTTCCAACACCTGGAGGACCTACTAACAATACACCTCTAGGAAGAGAGACTCCATAACGCTGATATTTTTTTGGATTATTTAAAAAGTCTACAACCTCTTCTAACTCTTCTTTTATCTCTGCAATTCCTGCGACATCTTTAAAAGTAATACTTGAAGTAGTAGGAACAATAGAAGATTCTGTATCTTTTTGTTTTATCGAAGATGGTTCTTCTGTAGATTTTTCTTGTTGTGTAGTTAATTCATCGCTAAATTTATTTTTAGGAATCATCTCTCTGATTTTATTTTTATATTTTTGTAATGTAAATGTAAGAAGTAATAAAACAAATAAAAATCCAACACCTACATAATAACTATTACCATGTATTATATTGTCAGATTTTGTTAGAGTATATAAAAATAAAATAATCAATACAACAGCTGAAATAGTCATCATTTTTAAGTTTTTATCTATATCAAGTTTGTTGTTCTTATTTATTTTTGAATTATTATTTTTTTTAAAACTTGGAAACATTCTTTTTCTCCAGTATTTCATAATTTTGAATATTTATCCAGTCTCCAACTAAATCTTCATCACTTTGAACCTCTATTGGATTAAAAAACTGATCATATCCTGTGTATATATTATCTTTTTTAGATTCTATTAAAACCTCTAAGGGTTTATGTTGTTTTCTGAAAAGTAAATTTTTATTCATGATTTTACTTTCTAGTTCACGTAATCTTTCTTTTGCAATGTTACCATTAATCTGTGGAGACATTTTTGCACTAGGTGTGCCATCACGAGGAGAATACGTAAAACTATGTACATGTGTTAGTGGAAATCTATCTATATTTTGCATAGCATCTTTCCATAAAGCATCCGTTTCACCAGGATGACCAACAATAAAGTCAGTACCTAATGCATAACCTTTTGAAGAAAGAAGTTCAAAAAGTTCTAAATCACTTTTTACTTTATTTCGTCTATTCATAATTTTTAACATATCTTTATTTGTATGTTGCAATGCAATATGAAGGTGTTTTCCCATCCAAGGTTCATCTAAAATTTCTTTAAACTCATCTGTAATTTGAACTGGTTCAACACTTCCTAAACGAATTCTTCTTACCCCTCTAATTAGAGATATCTTTTTTATAAGTTGTACTAACTTGTCTTTTTTATTTTTAACACCATGCTCTTTTCCATAAGAACCAACATTTATACCAGTAAGAATAAATTCACCAAATCCATTAATAGCAAGTGTAGTTATCTGTTGTAATATCTTATGTTCTTCATAACTTCTAGAGTTTCCACGAACATAAGGGATAATACAGTAACTACATCTAAAATCACAGCCCTCTTGTATTTTTACAAAAGCTCTACTTTTTCCAATCATCTTATCTATAATTGTATTATCAAGATGTTCTAAGTCACCTGCTTTAAAAAATCTTGTTTCGTTTTTCAATAATGTGTTAATATTTTCTTTTTCACTATGTCCAAATAATGCATCAATCTTTTTGTTTTTAAAAAGGTCTTCTCCTTTTGTCCATACTCCACAACCTGTGAAAATAACCCGTGGTTGTAAAGGTAATTTTTTTAACGAATTAATATAGTTTCTTGCTGTACTATCTGCACTATTTGTTACTGTACAGGAATTGATTATTACAACATTAGCTTCTTTTTCAGACTGTGTTATTTCAAAATCTTTTAGATTATTCATCATTACTTGAGTATCAAAAACATTAGTACGGCATCCAAATGTTTTAAAATATACTTTCTCTTTATTTATCATGTTATTCACTTTATATTGTTTCAGCAGCAAACAAACTATTTGTTTTATTAATATTTGGTATTAAATGTTCTGCATCTACTTGTGCATTTGTTGCTACGTTTATTGTTTGTGTAGGGTAAGCAATCGTTATATCATCTGCTGCTTTATACGCTTCTAATATTTCCATACTAATTACACTTCTTAAAGCTAAAGTAGCATGTGAATTTGTGTAGTACCAAGAAGAAACAACAATCCCATATGACTCAACAAAAGCAAATACTCTTGGCTCTGGATTTGCACTTCTTAAAACATATTTTTTTCTCATTTTTTGAAGTCGTTTTTTTGTTAAATCAGTATAACCTTTTGCGTGGTTTTGTACAATTGCTTTCGCTATTTCTACTGCTTTTTTGTGATTTGAATCAAATGTGATGTTCATATCTATACCATCCCAAACAGTTCGTAAACCATCAAAAGTATAGTTAGCAATCATATCTGTAAAAATATAGTTATTAGGAATAAAAATAACTCTACCTGTTCTTCTATTTTTCATATATGAAGTAAGTGTAATATCTTCTCTAACCGCAATTTTAAATAAAGTGATATCTAAAACATCCCCAACAATTTCTACTCCATTTCGCACAACTTTGATTCTATCCCCAACGCCAATAGCCCCACTTGTCATAATTGCCATCCATCCAAACATAGACATAAACCAATCTTTTAAAGCAATAGCAATACCAGCAGAAGCAAATCCAAGAATAGTAACTAAATAAGATACATTATCGATATATGAAAATAGTAAAATAAAAACAATGATTACGATAAATACAAAATTGATTAGTTTATTTGAACTATAGTGTTTATCATCATCATCTACATATTCTTTTACTGCTTTTTTAACCCCAATAGAGATTAAAAATAACACAATCATAATAATCAATAATTTACCAGTTCTCCATATCTCTTCAGAAATTGTATCTTTCACCTCTTGTGTAGTTTGACGAACTTTTTTTCCATAAACTTCTTCAGTTGTAGAAACAATATCCAAAACCATATTGAAATTTTTCAATTCTAATTCTAACTGATCTAAATCATTTTTGAGACTTTTATCTTCTGCAAGATTATATAAAATACTTGATAAATTAATTTTTTGATTTATTTGATCTGCTAATTTTATTAACTCAACTTTGATTTGATTATAATTATCAACATTTTCATTTAATATTTGAATATATGACAATGCCTCAATAATAGAAAATGGATTTGTAACTTCAGGAACTTTACCTATAGATGCAGGAGTGATTTGTTTTCCAATTGGAGAATCTTTATATTCACTAATAAACTCTAGCTCGTTTTCTTTGATTCTAATTTTATTGTTAAGTTGGTACGAAAGCTCTTTATACTTTTCACCTTTCCATCGTCCGTACTTTTTTGCATCTTTTCGTATCTGAACAAGCTCTTTTTCTATTTTTCTATATGTCAAATAGTTGTTATATCGTGTAATCCAAATATTTTTTTCTAAATCTTTATCAACATCTTTTAACTCTTTTTGTAATTCAATAATTTTTGCAGATTTATCAATGCTCTCTTTTGTTTCCTCAGCAGAGTAAAGGTTTGTTATTAGCAAAAGCGATAGAACTAAATACTGAATAATTGTTTTCATTAAAATGCCTCTAATACAGATATAATATCTTCTTTTGACACTTCATCTGTAATTTTACAATCACCTAAACCAAGTGCTAAAATAAACTTGATTTTATTATCTAAACTTTTTTTATCTAAGAAAAAATGTTCATAAAAATCTTCTACATCTTTTATAGAATAGGAAGTTGGTATATTGTATTTTTGAAGTAAATTTTTTACTCTATTAGCTTCCTCTTGTGTCATGATACCAATTTTTACAGAAGTTTCATTTGCCATACAGATACCTATACCCACAGCTTCTCCATGTAAATATGTATTATAATTTGTTTCGTTTTCTATAACATGTCCAAATGTATGCCCGTAGTTTAAAGCAGCTCGTAAACCTTTTTCTTTTTCATCTTGGCTTACAACCCATGCTTTTGTTTCTACAGATTTTTGGATTGCTATTTTTATATTTTCTTCTTTGTTTAAATCATTTGTTTCTAACCATTCAAAAAAGTCTTTGTTAAAACATACTGCCATTTTAACTATCTCAGCAACTCCTGCTGAAAACTCTCTAGCTGGTAAAGTGCTTAAAAAGTATGGATCTATTAATACAGCTTTTGGTTGATGAAAAGCACCAACAAGATTTTTACCAAACTTATTATTTACACCTGTTTTACCACCAACACTCGCATCAACTTGAGAAAGCAAAGTCGTAGGTATTTGAATAAAATCTATCCCTCTTTGGTAAATAGAAGCCGTAAAACCAGTCATATCACCTATTACTCCACCACCAAAAGCTATTAGCACAGAACTTCTATTAAGCTTTTTTTCGAAACAATGTTCCAAAATATCCTCGATTGTTTGCATATGTTTATACTGTTCACCATCAGGGATTGTAACTACACTTAAATCTTTAATATCAAGTTTTGAAAGTAAATAATCAATATGCAGTTTTGAAATAGTAGGGTTAGTTACAACTACTACTTTTTTATCTATTGTTAGTGTTTGAAGTTTATCTATTGTGATATCATAAGAGGTGTCGGGAAGCGTTATATTTACAATCATTTGGGATCCATTTAAAAAGTTTATTATTTTTCGATTTTAGCGAAAAGTGACTGTAACATATCTTTTATATTTTCATTAATCCTCTTAGGTTTTCCATCTTTTGCCAACACCAGTGTAACACGTGTTCGAAATAAGACTTTTGAATCTTTTTTAACCTCTTGAATCATTATAAATGAAGCTTTATTTATCATTTCAATTTCACTTGTTACTTCCAATATATCTGCAAAAAATGCGCTACTCAAAAAATCACAATCCATTTTTCGTACAACAAAATGTGCACCATCAATAATTGGTGTCAACCCTTGACTAAAAAAGAATTCACTTCGTGCTCGCTCACAATATTTTAAATAGTTAGCATGATAAACTATGCCACCTGCATCTGTATCTTCATAATAAACCCTTATATGCATCCTCTAACCCCTTTGTTTATTGTATTTTCAAGCCCTCAAAAACAAATCGGTTCCTAAAACGGTTCCAAATAGTTCCAAAAACTTAAATTTATCATTTTGTATTTATAAATTTTTTGAATAATATTTTATTGATTATTTTACTTATTACAGCCACTTATAAAGAAACCCTTCTTTACTGCTAATATAACCTAGATTCAGGTTATAAGATTTTTATACTATGTTAATTATTCCTCTTTATAAGTTGTTTTTTATACATTTTTGCAGCCATAGCATATCCCCCATCAGAGGCATCTACAAAATGAATATGTTTTCCATGTCGCTCAAAAATCAGACAAGTCATTAGCGATGAGTCACTTTTATGGATTCCGTAAAATAGTTTATTATTTGTATACTCTTTTTGGAGATACTCTTCTAATTGTTTTGTTTGATTATAATCTGAACTTACAATTAATCGAAGCATATCATCAAATTTTTCCGTATCTGTTGTAGATACAATTCTATCTTTATAATTACCCCATTGACCAATTTGCAGTTTGATTAGGATATTTCCTAAAAGATTAATAAACTTTAATTTTAATTTTAGAAACCATTTAGAAATAAATGTCATTTTGTAAATAGAGGCTTCTGTATTTAACTCTTTATTTGAATAGCTAAGATTTAAATTTTCTTTGAGTATTGGATGTCTTTTATAGGTATCGCCTAGTATCCTTTCAAGGTTTTCTAAAATACTTGTATAATAGTTATCATCATCTGTTTTTATTAATATTGATAAAGTTTCATCTTTTGGACTTGGAATTGCTTTCCATCTACACTCCAAACCTTCAAGGTTTACTTCAAACTTTTCATCTATACTATCTTTTATCTCATATCTTTCACTTTGTTTTAAAAGTTCATCACAGTACTCTAAACCTCCACCTTTTATGATTGCTTGTGAATAATCTTTTGATACTTTATACTTTGTAATCAGTATAAGTTTACCATCCGAATAAATATCCTTTACAGGTAGAATTGCTATTCTCAAGTGAAGACTATATGAGTCTTTAGATATTTTTTGTATAGCTAAGAGTGCTTGTTTTGAGTTTTCTAATATCATATGAGGAATAATTACAAAAGCACCGTCTCCTCCAAATACAAAAGGGAGATCTAGAGTTAAATCAAGATTTAAAATAGATATTATAGTTAATGCACCTACCATATTTACATCTTTATATTTACCTTGTTCAATTGCTTTTGTGGAACCTTTTATATCTGTAGCTATAATATACCAATCATCTGGTAAGTTTTCATAGTGTTCTTTTTTTGATATTTCATTCAAATTTGTAAATTCAGGTAAGTTCTTATAAAAATATCTATTTGACATATCTCTTCTTTTTATATTTTAGTATTTATGTAGTTTACATAAATAATCCTATCTTATTTTAATTGCTTTAGGCTTATATGTTTGTAATAATAACTTTTCTTAAAAATATGATTTCCAATAATCCATAACATATGTTTGAATTTTGATAAAAGAAAGTTGATTAATGATAAAATGATTACTTATTATACAAAATAAATTACTTTATTATTCGATTTATTATAAAATAAAACCTTCATAAATTAAGGGCAATCAATGAAATTAAACCAAGTAAATATCAAAACATTAGAAAAAAAAATATTCACCATCTTATTATCAGCTTTAGCTATTATAGTAGCCATCTATATATCATTAGATAGTTATGTATTTTCAAATCAATTTCAATCAATTACATTAAACAACGCTCTTATTAAAATAGAAGAAAGAGAATTATATTTACAACAATACATAAAAGAATCTAAAATTAAATTAAAAAGTATTAAAAATAGTTCTTTTTTTAATAATTTCATAAATAACAATGAACAAAAATCTTTAAATAATTTATTTTTATTTACTTTGAATAATCAAAAAAATATAATGCAATTAAGATATATTGATAAAGATGGAAATGAACAATTAAGAGTAGAAAGAAAAACTCCTGATGAAGAGCCAAAAATAGTAAATAATAAAAACCTTCAAAATAAAAGGAATAGAGACTATTTTATAAAATCAAAAAATATTAAAGTTGAAGATATATGGTTCTCTACATTAGATTTAAATTCAGAATTTGGAAAAATTCAGCAACCATATAAAGCCACTTTTAGGGCAATTTTACCATTACAAAAAGAAAATCAATTTAATGGGATTATTGTTATTAATTATTTTATGAATGAATTTCTTCATTCCTTTATGAAAGATGGCTTATATGATAGTATTTTAGTAGATAAAGATGGTTTTATAATGATGCATTATGAACAAGATAAAGCTTGGGGGAAATACCAAAATCCACAAATTAAATTTACTGAAGATAAGGAAATCTTAAATCAAGACTTTGTACAAGGAAAAGATTTTGTTTCAAAAATATTAGATTTGCCACTTGAAGAGAATATCGTACTAATTTTGAAATTAAATGAAAAATATTTACTTGAAGAAAAATATAATAAGTTAATTTCTAAATTTTCTATCTCTTTAATTATTGTAATATTTTCTATAATTGCAATTTTAATTATTTCTAGAATATTAAAGAAATTATTATTAGAATTCACAAGCTATAAAGAATACACTAAATTAATTGATGAAAATATTATTATCTCAACAGCAGATTTAAAAGGGAAAATCATATTTACATCAAAAGCATTTTGTAAAATATCAGGTTATGAAGAGATAGAACTTTTAGGTAGGAACCATAATATAGTTAGACATGAAGATGAAGACAAAAATAAATATAAAGCATTATGGAAATGTTTGGCTAATGGAAAAATATGGGAAGGTGAATTAAAAAATAAAAGAAAAAATGGAGAAGTATATTGGGTAAAAGCAAAAATATATCCAACTTTTGAAAAAGGTATAAAAACGGGATATACAGCAATTAGACAAGAGATAACAGATAAAAAAATAATTGAAGAGATTGCAATACATGATGGACTTACAAGTCTTTACAATAGAACATATTTTGATAAGATACTTCCTAAGTTTGTAAATAGTATAAAAAGAAATAAAAAGTTAGTTTCATTTATTATGATTGATATTGATTTTTTTAAACAATATAATGATACCTATGGACATCAAGAAGGTGATAAAGTATTAATTGAGGTTTCTAAAGTTTTTAAAAATCTTTTCCAAAGAGCAAATGATTTTTCTTTTAGAGTAGGAGGAGAAGAATTTGTAATTTTATTTAGTCCAGATTCAGAAAATGAAGCTATTCAGGTTGCTAATAAAGTAAGAGAATCAGTTGAAGATTTAAAAATCTTACATTCAGGAAATAAGAGTAGTTCTTTTGTAACTATTTCAATAGGAATGATTACAGATCAAGCAACTAATATAAATGATTTTGAAAAAATATATAAAGAAGTTGATGATTTACTTTATGAAGCAAAAGAATCAGGTCGTAATAAAGTTGTTTATAACAATTAAAAAAGTTGGACAATATACTTAAAACATCAAAAAAATATATCCAATCAGAAGTTGGCATGAGATATTTCCTCAGTATGGTATAGTTTATTCCCTTTATAATCTTAAAATTTATGAACAACTTCAAAATTGTCCTAAAAACTAAAATATTCAAATTTGCATTTATAACTTTTTTGAATAATATTTTATTGGTTATTTTATTTAAATATAATTTTAAATTCTGCGCCTGTTAATTTTATACCCTCATGTTCAAAAGTTACATTATTTACAGTAATAATTCCGTCTAAATGTTTAGTTACAATTTCCTCCGACATGTATAAACCAATCCCTGTACCCTGAGCTTTATGTTTAGTGGTAAAGTATGGATCAAATATTTTGTCAGTTATATGTTCAGGAATACCTCCTCCACTATCCTTAATAGTTAAAATGGAATCATTTTTACTACTAAGCACATCAATAAATATAAAACGTTTATTTTTTTCTTTTTCTTCTAAAGCATCTCTAGCATTATTTAATAAATTCATTATTACTTGAATTAATTCACTTTGATATCCAATTATAGTAATATTTTCAATATTTGTTATTACATGAATATTTCTATTTTTAAATTTAGAACTTAAAATTTTTAGAGACTGTTCAATTGCATGATTAATAAGAAATTCTTCTTTATTTTTATTTGGTTTAAAAAAGTTTCTAAAATCATCAATAGTTTTAGACAAATGTTGCGTTGTGTCATTAATTAGTTCAAATCTTTCTTTCTCTTTGTCTTTATCAAGTAAACCGTATTCCATCTCTAATAATGAACCAGTGGAAGCAGTGGATATAATTGAAAGTGGTTGCCTCCATTGATGAGCAATATTTTCTAACATTTCACCCATTGCTGCCATTTTTGATTGTCTAAATAGTAATTGTTCTTTTTCATGAAGAAGATTTTCTTGTGCTTTTTGAAAGGTAATATTAGTGAAAACCCCAATATAGTTTTTAACAGTATTTCCTTCTATTACTTTATTAATTGTAAGTGATTCAGTATATAATGAACCATTTTTATCTTTATTAATAATTTCTCCATGCCAATAATTATCTGACTCTATTTGATCCCACATATTTTTGTAAAACTGTTTATCATACATTTTAGAACTAAGTATTCTTGGATTCTTTCCATATACTTCTTTTAATGTATAACCAGTGTTAGATGTAAATGATTTATTCACATCTATTATTTTACAATTTGCATCAGTAATTAAAATACCATCATTAGCATTATTATATACTATATATGCATTTCTTAAGTTATCTTGATTAATTATTTGTTCTTTTTGATATTCAATCTCTTTCGTTTGAGACTTTTGATATTTAAGTGTTAATTTAATTAAAATAAATGCAATTAGAGAAATAATTGAACCTATTAAGAATAATGTAAAAATTGTTTTATTTTCCCATTTGGCTAAGTTTTTTACATAATCAAGTTTTATTGAAACCACTAATGGATAAATTTCTGTTAAGTGATATGCGACTATAAATTTTTTATTTTCAATATACTCTATACCTGATGATAAGTTCTTATTTTGAGCTCTTTCATATAGTTTAGAAGGGGTAATACTCTTTCCTAAATCTTGCTCATTTAGAGAAGAATATAAAAGAGTATTATCAAATCTAATTATTTCTAATTCTTCACTATAATTCGTTAAATATATTTGATATCTATTGGTAATATAATCTGCATTTAAAACGATTAATATACTATACTTTCCTGCATTACTCGTAATTGTTTTCACGATAGGAATATAGTGTATATCATATGCTTTTTCATACAGATCTCTACCCTCTGCAACATTTCCCACACGTAATACATGACCATTAAACATTGGTGTAGGATAATATTTAGATATATCATATCTTTGGTGTAGATTATTTTTATTTGAACTATATGTAATAATATTTTTATCATTAATTATATTAATTGAACGTATATAAGCATTTTTACTTAAAATGGATTTAATATTTTCTTTTACATAAATTTCATTTTGAATATCTCTTGATAAATTATCTATTGATATATTTATATTATCAAATACTTGATGTATTTGATCAGAAAACATATTAGCGTGGAGTTTAGATATCTCTTTAAAGCCATTTTCAGCTTCTTGCTTTAAGTTATCCATAGAAATTTTAACTAGTCCTAGGATTATTGCAATAATTATTAAAGCTGAAACAGTTAACTTTTTTATATTTGTCATATTATTTTATATTTGCTATTGGCTCCAGCCCGTTTTTTCTTGATAGTTTTAAAAGTCGTCCATCATTTTTTATATCATTTACAAACTGCTCAACTCTTGTATAAAACTTATCATTATTATATGACATTGCCCATGCATAAGGTGTCATATGATACGTAGCTTTGGGCAAAATTAATTTTGCCCAATCAGTTTTAGCCAACATCCTTTTTCCGAATGGATAATCAGTCATAAAAACATCTGCACGACCTGACTTTACTGCTTGCTCTCTTGCTTTATAACTATTAAGTACCAAAAGCTCTGCATTTTTCAATTTCTTTCTCATAACTGGCTCGTGATATGTTCCCTTCGCAACTGCTACTATAATATCTTTTTTATCTATATCATTCCAAGAGGTTACTTTTTTATTTGATTTTGTTGTAATAGCATATATATCACTTGATAAATGAGGTGTTGTAAATCGTATCTTTTCTCTTCTTGATTTTGTATTTCCTATTGCGAACATTGCAATATCGCATCTATCATTTGTCACATCAGAAATAAGTGTTGCAAATGAACTTGGCACAAATTCTAACTTAACATTTAAATCTTTTGCTAACTCTTGTGCTAAATCACTATCAATTCCTTCAAGTTTTTGAGTTCTCTGATTAAGGTAAGATATACCATAATAATTTGGCCATACACATACCTTTAATATATTATTTTTTATTATTTTTTCTAGTTTGTTATCTTTTGCATTAGCTATGCAAGTTAAAAATAGCAATACAATACAAATTTGTTTTATTACTTTATGCATATTGTTAATCCTTTTATTATTTTAATTTTATTATTGATTCTAATCCATTTTTTTTTGATAAATCCAAAAGTCTACCATCTTTTTTTATATCTAAAATAAACTGTTCTATTCTATTATAAAAATTATCGTTTTTATACGCAATGGCCCAAGCATATTCTGTTATATGATATGGATTATTAGGGATAATAAGCTTTGCCCAATTATTATTCGGTCCATTTTTCGTCGATAACATTCTTTTACCAAAAGGGTAATCTGTCATAAATACATCAGCACGACCTGACTGTACTGCAATCTCTCTTTCTTTATGAGTTTTGAAAATTACTAGTTTTGCATTTTTGAGTTTCTTTTTCATGACAGATTCATGATAGGTACCTTTTGCAACAGAAACAACGATACCTTTTTTATCAATATCATTCCAACTTTTTATTTTTTTATTTGATTTTGAAGTAATTGCATAGATATCACTTGATAAATGAGATGTTGTAAATCGTATCTTTTCTCTTCTTGATTTGGTATTTCCTATTGAGAACATAGCTATATCACATTTATTTGTTGTAATATCAGAAATAAGTGTTGCAAATGAACTTGGAATAAATTCTAACTTAACATTTAAATCTTTTGCTAACTCTTGTGCTAAATCACTATCAATACCTTCAAGTTTTTGAGTTCTCTGATTAAGGTAAGATATACCATAATAATTTGGCCACACACATACCTTTAATATATTATTTTCTATTATTTGTTCTAGTTTGTTATCTTTTGCATTAGCTGTACAATTTAATAATAGTAAGATAATAGCAATATTTTTTGCTAATGATTTTATAATAAACCTTTTATAATTTTACGAATTGTATCTAAATTATTAAGATAATTCAATATCTATATATAATTACTTTGTATTTCATTATAATTTTTTATTATAGTTTTATATATATTGTTTCAGGAAATTTAACTATGAGATGTATCAAGATTGGCTAATTATTTGTATAACCCATCTCTATAGCCTCTGTTTCAATTTTATTTCTTACAAGATCAAGTCTCCAATTATGTCTTTTTGAAAACTCAATAATTTCATTTTCTCTCTCTTCTTTACTTGAAAATAAAAATATACGTTTCATAAAGAGCCTTGGAATTTGTATAGATATTAATTGAAAATAGTTTTCTTTACAACTTCTCGAACAAAAAGCTTTACTCATGGGTATCTTTTTTTTACAATAGGGACAATTAGACATAATATTTCACTTTTGTTAAGAAACTTTTTCAAGGAGACTTTTTTCATATAAAGGTCTACAATGTACACAAAAAATTGCATGTGGTTTTGCTTTTAGTCTTTTGATCCCAATTTCTTCATCACACATATTACAAATACCATAAGTGTTATTTTCCATTTTTCTAAGTGCGATTTCTATCTCTCTTATCTCTTTAATTTGATTATTTGTAATAATACTCATATTATAACTATCTGACGATATCTCTGCATAATCAGTATCATCACAGGAAGGTTCATTTAATAATTCATTTAATAGTGACTGACTAGAAGAGACTCCATCTAATAACTGTTTTTTTCTATCCACTAATTTATTTTTTAACATCTCAATTTGATTTTGTTTTAACATATTCACCCCTTATATTTAAGAAAATATGGCTTAATTTATTTGTGCAACTTAGTCGTATTTGTAATAATAGATAAATATTTCTTAAATGCAACTAAGTTGCATTTTATATTTAACTTTTGTATATAATTTTAAGGGGATGTTGAGAATTTATTATTTGTTTTAAATAATACTTGGTAGAAAATTAATTAAATTTATTTTTAATCTGTAAAAAGTCATCTAAATTATTTAAAAAAAGTTCTATCAACTGAGGGTCAAAATGATTACCTTTTCCGTCTTTTAATAAATCTAAAATCTTATCTAGTTCCCAAGCTTTTTTGTATGGCCTATCACTTGCTAGTGCATCAAAAACATCAGCAATAGCTGTTATTCTACCATATATATGAATTTCATCATTTTTTAGCCCTCTTGGATAACCTGTCCCATCCCATTTTTCATGATGTTCATGTGCAACAATTGCAGATGTTTGTAAAATTGGTCTATTGGAACCTCTTAGCATTTCATATCCAATTATTGAGTGATTTTTCATAACTTCAAATTCTTCATCAGTAAACTTTCCTGGTTTATTTAAAATAGAATCCGCAATGCCTATTTTTCCGATATCATGCATCGGTGAAGCATACTTTAATAACTCTGCTTCCTCTTTTGAAAGCCCGACTTTTAGTGCCAATAATTTTGAATACTCCGCAACTCTTTTAACATGATTTCCAGTTTCCTTACTTCTTGTTTCACCTATTTCACCTAATTTATAAATAAGCTCACGTTGTGTTTCTTCAATCTCATTATGCAAGTTTACTAGTTCTGTAATATCTTTTCTTATACCAATATACTCAATCACTTTTCCATGTTTATTTTTAATAGGAACAATTGTCGCAATTGAATAGTATGTCTCCCCTTTTTTAGAAAGGTTTTTAAGATTTCCTTTCCATATTTTTCCAGACTTTACAACTTCCCATATTTTTGTAATCTCTTCTTCTTCAACATCAGGATGCTTCATCATGGAATAAGATTGACCTATGAGTTCTTCTTTTGTATATCCACTAACTTCACAAAACATGTCATTCGCATATGAAATATTTTCATCCAAATCTACACGTAAAATTACATTACTTTCTTCGATTGCATCTTCATATGATTTTGATAAATAAAGTATATCTTCATATTTATCTGAAGTTATCGAATGCTGTTTTTTTAAGTCATTTTTAGATTCTTCATTTTTTGTGATATCATGTCTTATAGCTATGTATTCAATAAGATTCCCATCGCTATCAAAAATTGGATTAATAACCGAATCAACATAGTATACACTTCCATTTTTTGCTTTATTTTTAATAATACCAAACCAAGGTTTTTTTTCAACTTTAATAGTTTTCCATAAATCAACAAATACAGAATCATCCATATCTTCATGCCTAATCAAACTATGACTATTACCAATTAATTCTTCTTTTGAGTAACCAGAAATATCGCAAAACTTTTTATTTACGTATGTTATATTACCTTTATCATCTGCTTTAGATACAATATTACAAATATCTACTGTATATTTGTATTCATTTAGCAAATGGTTTTGTTCATGATTATTTTTAATGGACCTTGCAATAGTTCCAAATTCATCTTTTTTTAGCAAAACTGTTCTTATAGAACTTATATTAAGATTACCATCTAAAACTTCAGTAAGTTGTTTTAATGGATTAATTATTAAATTATAAATCAACAATACTAAAGAGATAATTAACAATAAAGCACTCATTATCATTATAATTATTTGACCTTGAAAAATTTCACTTACAATATTATAATTTTCTGATTGAACATTAATTCCAAATGAAGCAATCTCTTTGTTGTTAAGAGACAATAATGCATACTCAAAATCAAATTTTTGATCCGTGGTCTGAGTAATCAAGGTAACCTTATGTTCTGTTAATTCTTCAAGTTTACTTATATATTCTTTTGTTATTGTTTTCCCCATCAACAAATAACCTTTCGGTTTTGAAGATCTAGTTAAATCATGAGAAGGCTGAATTGGAGATATAAAGACCTGAATAATTTTATTATCATGTTTTATAAAATAATTATAAAAAGTTGGTTGTGTATAGTTTAATAATAAAGTATTAAACTTTTCTTTTAACTCCATTATATCTGAACTTTTTTGTGCATAAAATACTAAATTTTTGGTATCATATACTGCAGTATATTCAAAATCAATTGAATCCATTGCGAGCATTAAGTTTTCGTTTGCCCATTCTTGATCTAATTCTGAGGTAAATGTTACCATCTCATCCCAATACGTATTTTCAAAACTTATACTGGTATAACTCTTCTCCATAAGTCTAATAATTGAATTAAAAGAAGTACTGTACTCTTGTATTCTTTTCTGTTTTACTTGATCTATAGAGTCTTTGTTATATTTCCAAAAAGATATAAAAAGTATAAAAAAAATAATAAAAAATGCACTTACAAATGAAATTATTTTTGTATTTATATTCACATGTATCCTTTATTTAAAAATAAGGCAAGATTATATCAAAAAAATCTTATTTATTTGTTATCTAAGTAGTTCTTTTAAGTCTTCATTCTCTTTTAAATCTATAAAGTGTTCTTCATTTTCAATCTCATCTTTTAAGTTTGGAGACTTTTCTATAGCAAGAATTAAGTCAGAAATAGCATCTTTAGTATTACCAAGCGCACAGTGTGCACACGAACGTTGCCAATAGGCATATCCATATTCGCTATCTATCTCAATAGCTTTATTACTTAAATTTAATGCCCACTCGTAATCATTGAGGTCAATTACTGCATCTGCTTTATAAGCATAAACTTCTGCATCATTTACATTAATCTTTAAAATCTCATCATAAATATCTATTTTTGATTGTGGATTTGTTTCAAGATTTGAACGCATCCATAAAGAATGGATATATTGAGTATTGTATATTTTATTTTGGTTATCAAGAATTTTTTTTGACTGAAGAGTCATACCTTCTTGAAGACTTTCCATCTCTTTATTGTACTTTTGGGTAATTTGATTTACCCTTTCTTCTATAATATTTTCAGTTTTATTTCGAATATCACGTAAAGAGTTCCATCCAGCAAAAATTAAAATAGAGGTTGCAGCAGCTATAAGATAAAATACATTTCCTATGGTATCAGTCATATATCTAGCAGCTCTGTCGGTCTGTTCTATTTCAGCTTTTGATAATCTTTTTTCAACCTCATTTCTTAATTGTAAATTTTCTATTCGCAATGATTTTAATTCATCTAAAATATATCTTTCCATAAGTGGTTTTTCCAACAACGGTTTTAATCCTTTTACTTCTGGCTCATTTGCAGCAAATAATGAATACTGTAAAAATACAGAAAATATAAATAATGGAATCATCTTTAAAACTAATTTCATATATAACCCTTTTATTAAAATAATACAAATTATACCTAAAAAATATTTATTCAGCTTTTTTAATAACGATTAATTATTATCTTTTTTAAGATATAATTTTATACTCTTTTTATACTATTAAACTTTATTATACAGGATGACACATTTTTAAAACAATTTTCTTTTTATTATTACTTATATCTCATTTAACCGCAAACAAAGAGCAAAAAAGGATTCTTTATCTTAACTCCTATCATCAAAGTATGACTTGGGCTGCTGATATAACAAAAGGGGTACACGATACCTTACAAGTAGAAAAGAATAATTTTATATTACATATAGAAAATATGGATACAAAAAGACACAATAGTCAAAAATATTATGCCTCTTTAGCAAATTTGTATAAAAACAAATATAGTCACATCAAGTTTGATCTTATTTTAGCATCAGACAATAATGCCTTTGACTTTTTAAAAAAATATAGAAATGATATATTTGGTCAAGTTCCAGTCTCATTTTCTGGATTAAACGATTATAATGATTTCATGATAAAAGGTGTTAAAAACTACACAGGAATCGCTGAGATATCATCTGAAAAAGAAACTGTAGAACTTATATTAAAACTCCATCCAAAAACCAAAAATATTTATATAATAAATGATTATTTAAAAACAGGACGAGCATTACAAAAAACTTTAGAACAAAATCTCAAAAGTTTTAAAAATAAGGTTAACCTAATATATAATAAAAACCAAACATTACGACAATTACAAAATATTATCAAAAAACTACCCGATGATACTATTTTATTGATGGGTATTTATTTTGCAGATAAAAATAATCAATATTTTACTTATGAAAAGGTAGGTAGTTATTTATTGGATATTTCTCCTGTTCCTGTATATACTCTTACAAATTTCACTATTTCACATGGAGTAATTGGAGGTAAAGTTTTAAGTGGTTATCAACATGGAAGTATGATGGCAAAACTAGGGATGAGCATCCTACAAGGGATTGATCCAAATAAAATTGCAGTAGTTAAAGAGGGGGTAAATCAATTTATCTTTAATAAAAAAGCGCTCAAAAAATTTAACATTAATACGAACCTTCTTCCAAAAAATCATACAGTCATTAATCAAGATAAACAAATCATCAAAAAATATGGCCTGACTATTAGTACAATTATGATTATTTTAACCTGTATACTTGTCGCGATACTATATTTTTTTTACAAAAAAGATACAACTAATGAGGAACCAATATTAAAACTACTCGTATATGGGCCAATAGTATTTATCCCAACAGTAATTGCTATTTTAACTTATAGTATTATTACTAATAACCAAGAGATTCATATTCAAGATCTAGAAAAATTGAAAGCCACCTATATAAAGGAACAAAAATCTTTTACGATAAATAGAGTAGAAGAAGTATCCCAATATATTCATAGTTTAGCTAATAAAAAAGATGCATTAGCACATATAAATAATTATAGATATGGAGAAACTGGCTATATTTTTGCATTAAATATTCAAGGGGACTTGTTGGGTCATGGTACTTTACCCTTTATTATTGGAAAAAACATGCTTGATTTAGAAGATGTTAATGGAGTAAAATTAACAAAAAAAATTATTCATAATGCAATAACAAATAGTCTCGAACTTGTCCAGTACATGTGGTTAAATCCAAAAACAAATCAAAACGAAGTAAAATATACCTATGCTAAATACATACCAAAATATGATATGATTATTGCTTCTGGTGTCTATACCAGAGATATTAATACAATTGTTAAAGAAAGAAGTCAAAACCTAAATAATAAAAATGATATTCATATTCGTAATATACTTACTATATCAATAATAGTTATTATTTTATCAACTATTGTTTCAGTAATATTATCAAATTTGATTAAAAAAATATTTAAAAGATATAATCATCTTATCGATAATAAAAACAAAAATTTAAAAGAACTCAATAATTCATTGGAACACAAAATCAAAGAAGAGGTTCAAATAAGCCACGAAAAAGATAGTGTTATATTCGAACAATCCAAACTAGCTTCTATGGGTAATATGATAGGAAATATAGCTCATCAATGGAGACAGCCACTATCTGTTATTTCAACCGCATCTACAGGTATGATAGTAAAAACACAATACAATATGTTAAATGATGATGAACTAATCAAAAACTGCGAACTAATCAATCAAAATGCACAGTATTTATCACAAACTATAGAGGACTTCAAAAATTATATAAAAAATGATCGTGTATTAGTTAAATTTAATCTTGAAAATAATATTCAAAATCTACTCTCATTAGTAAGTGCTTCACTGCAAACACATCAAATAAATATCATTTTGAATTTAGATAAAAATATAGTATTAAATGGTTATCCAAATGAACTTATTCAATGTATGATGAATATTATCAACAATGCAAAAGATGCACTTTTAAATATCAAAGATACAAGGTATATATTTATTCAGTGTAAACAAGTTGACGATACTGTTGAAATTATTTTTAAAGATAACGCCCAAGGGATTCCAAAAAATGTTATTACTCAAATATTTGAACCATACTTCACTACAAAACACAAAAGCCAAGGCACAGGTTTGGGTCTAAGTATGACTTACAATATCATTACACAAGGGATGAAAGGAGCTATTGAGGTGAAAAATGCTACTTTTTTATATCAAGATATAAAACTCACTGGAGCAGAATTCAAAATAACTCTGCCATTGAATTAGTACTTAAAATTATAGTCTTTTATCTGACATCGACTCATATTTATAAAACTGATAATTTTTATAAAAGTTAATATTATTTGTAACTAACCAAGCAATCACTGCAAAAACCCAATACATAAACCACTGAGATATCATCCCTATAAAACCATTTTCATAATAAAAATCTATTATTTGAAATAAAATAAAAAAACCAAGTGTAGTTTTCATATCAACATTATTAATATTTGGAATATAAGAGATTAATGTCAGGTTCTTTAATTTTACTTTATAATACACAAAAACTATTGCGCAAATAACTAATAATCCTAATATTATATATTCTTTTTTTATGATTTCTAGTATTTGTTCAGTTGATAAGTATAAATAATAAATTGTACTCATTGCGATAAACGAAGCTGTTAATAGTCTTTTTATACCTATAGTAACGCTATTTTGCATAAAATAAATCCTTAATTTTAGTCTGCGAATTATAGCATACTATAATTAAGTCTCTTTCAATAATCCACTAGCAATAACATTATAACTTACATACTCAATTTCATCATCAAGTTTCACCCCACCAATAGCACCAACAGGATGTTTTGATATGTGTGCTAAATAACTTAAATTATTGCCCAAGACATTAGGAACATCTTTAGTATTGGTACTACGATATGCACCTAATCCAATATAATCTAAATCAAGTTTATTTGCTTCTAATATCTCTAACTCATTATGTGTAGATAAACCTATAATTTTATATGGGTATTTTTTTCGTATCATTTTTAAAGAAGTACTTTTACTATTTCCAATTAAAGATTCAATATCTTCTTGCCCTAGATGTATTCCATCAGCAAATTCTAATAATTCAAGTTTATCATTGATAATAATAGGAATATCAGTATTCTCTTTTAGATATAAAATGTTTTTCTTTTGTATTTTAAGAGAGTTTATTTTATCACGATACTGAATATATACAGTGTTGTGTATTTCGCAGATTTTTAAAAATTTTTCTAATGATACACCAAACTTTTCTAAAGTTTGATAATCACATAGAGCGTATATTTGCTTAGGCAACATCTTTACTAAATAATTTTAGTAAATCATGAAGAGTTTTTCTCATAGTGTTTCTTTCAACTACCATATCAATACTTCCATGTTCTAGTAAAAATTCAGCTTTTTGGAAACCATCTGGTAAATCTTTACCAATTGTTTGTTTAATAACTCTTGCACCTGCAAAACCTACTAAAGCACCTGGTTCTGCCATAATAATATCACCCAAAAATGCAAATGATGCAGAAACACCACCAAATGTTGGGTCTGTTAAAATAGAGATAAAAGGAAGACCAGCATTATCTACTCTTCTTAATGCAGCACTTGTTTTTGCCATTTGCATTAAAGAGAAAGTTGACTCTTGCATTCGTGCACCACCTGATGCACTAATGATAATAACACCATGCTTTTTCTCTAGAGCTCTGTTACAAGCTCTAACAATCTTTTCACCTTCAACAGATCCTAAAGAACCACCCATGAATGAAAAGTCAAATACCACAAGCTCAACACCAACACCATCTATAGTACAAGAACCACTTACAATTGCAGATGTTTTACCTGTTTTATGTAAAGCTTCTTCTAGTCTTTTTTGATATGATTTACTGTCCACAAATTGTAAAGGATCTGTAGGATGTAAATCGTTATCATATTCTACAAATGATCCTTCATCTGCTAAAAGTGCAATTCTTTTTTTAGCACCAATTCTCATATGATGATTACATTTTGGACAAACATGATTTAAATTCTCTACTTCTTTGAAAAACATTAGCGCTTCACAAGAGGGACATTTTATCCAATGACTTTCATTTTCTATAAACGCAGGGTCATTCTTTTGTTTCTCTTGCTTCTCTAATACTTCAGTTTTTATTCTTTTAAAAAAGCCTTTTAAATCTATATTTAAATCCATAAATAATCCTTATTATTAATATTTTGTAATTTTATCGTAATTCTTGAAATATTTCAAGTTCATCTAATTGTTCCCATGGATAATCAGGTTGACCTACTTGACCACGCGCTGCAACATCAGCATAAAGAAATGTATCTGCACTTGGTTTATCTAAATCAAACTTTTTTGTTATCCAGTTTGGAGTAAGTGCAAAATTTTCTTCAACAAAAGTAGATAATGCATTATCATCTAATGATGTATATGTACCATATGTATCAACTGCAACAGATGTAGGTTTAGCTACACCAATTGCATAAGAGATTTGAACTACTGCTTTAGTAGCAAGTCCAGCAGCAACAATATGTTTTGCTATATATCTTGCTGCATATAATCCACTTCTATCAACTTTTGTATAATCTTTTGAAGACTGAGCTCCACCACCAATAGGTGAATACCCTCCAAAACTATCAACAATAAGTTTTCTACCAGTTAATCCACTATCATGTAAACTCGAATGAGATACATATTTTCCTGTAGGATTAATATGAATTGTACAACTCTCTTTATCATACATATTTGATGGTAAATCTGTCTCATCAATCAGCTTTTGAATAAGAGTTCGAACTGTTTCTATGTTCATACTAGATACACAAGGAGCAGAGACAACTATAGTATCGATTTTTTGTGGTTGTGACTTTTCAAAATTTTCTTTACAACCATAATCAACAGTAACTTGCGTTTTAATATCTACACCAAGTTCGCTCGGATTTGCCAACGCATACTCATATACTTTTTGCATTAAACTTCTTGCATAAGTAAGAGCACTTGGCATATAATTTTCAGTTTCATGGTCAGCATATCCGAACATGATACCTTGATCTCCAGCACCTGTTTCACCATCTTCTTGATCAACACCTTGGTTGATATCTGGCGATTGTCTATTTAATAATACTTGCACATCCACATTTTGAGGCTTTAGACACTCTTCATCTGTAAAAAATTTATTATCATGATAACCGATTTTTTCTAAAGCATCTAAAGCAATTTGTTTGTATTCTTCAGTACTCACTGAAGTAGCACTTGTAACTTCTCCACCAATAACGACATGTTTTCCAGCTACAAATACTTCACTTGCAACTCTACTTGAAGCATCACCAATAATAAGTTTATCAACTATACTATCTGCAATAATATCTGCACATTTGTCTGGGTGTCCTGGACTTACCACTTCACTTGTAAATAAATAATGTTGTTGTTTGTTTTCCATTTTTGTTTTCCATTCTTTTGTTTTCCGTAAAAGACTATGTTGTCCTTCATCTGTTTTCCATTGCTTTGTTGTCCATTTTTGTTTTCATTGTAATCCTGCACGATTTTGAAAAATAAAAATTTTAATAAAGTATGAACTATATACATTCCTGTAAAAGTTTCTAATTCTAACTAAATCATGCTATTTATTTGCTTTTAATAAAAAAGCTAACTATTTTCTTTAAGATAAAAAGAAATTATAATTTATTATTTTTTCAAATAAGAATTACTTATATAATACACTACTAATCAATACTTGTATAATTTACTTAAGTTTATTTTATAGTTAAATAATATATTATGTATTCAATTTACTTATAAAATTTAAGGAAAAACAATGTTTAATTATACAAATAACATCTCTATCAAAGCAAGAATTATGATCATTGCTTTTTTTGCAATACTCTATTTATCTTTAGGATTGGCAGTGAGTTATTACTCCTTATCAACAATTAAAAATGATTTTGTTAGTATGAATAAAAATGAATTACATGTAAAAGATACAGTAAAAGAAACCATACAACTTATTCAGGCTATGAATACTCTAGTGACTGTTGCATCTATAGCTGAGGAGGTTACAAATAAAACCTTTGAAAAAACAAATCAACTCCATAAAAAAATAACGAATAATATTCAATATGTAAAATCATATTCAAATAATAATAATATTGAAAGTCTTACCAAAACTATTCAATTAGTTGAAAAAAGATATATAACATTTCATAAAATTGCGTCAAATTTACATCTAAGTTTTAAAGAAGATTTTGATGATGGCATTGATGAAATAATTGGACTTGATGCGATAAGCAATAAAATGTCTCAAGAATTAGTCTTACTCTCAAAAATCTCTACTGAAGAGTTCGAAAAAAAATCTAACGCGATATTTGAATTAATGGATCTTATAAAATTATCAACAGTAATAGGTTCATTAATAGCAATTCTTTTGTTTGTCTTTTTTACTACAATATTTGCAAACTCTATGATTAGTGGTATTAACGAATTTCAAAATGGATTGCTTGCATTTTTTAAATATTTAAACAAAGAATCTAAAACAGTAGAACTACTCAATGACAAAAATAAAAATGAAGTATGTCAAATGGCTTCGATGGTAAATAAAAGTATTTCTAAAATTGAGAATTCCCTTATAGATGATCAACATGTTATTGAAGAAGTATCAAATATTGTACATACAGTTAGCCAAGGTAACTTAAGTGAACGAATCACAATCACTTCATCAAACCCTACATTAAACGAATTAACAAAAGTAATAAATGAGATGATGCAAAGTTTAGAATTTACAATTAAACATTCTTTACAAATATTGGAGCTTTATCAAAACCATGATTATCGTGCGAAAACCTCTATTAAATGTAATGGCGAATTAAAAGATCTTATGAAAGGAATTGACAAACTCGGAGAAACTGTTTCCATTATGTTAGTTACTAATAAGAAAAATGGATTATCATTAAGTCAAGACTCTCAAGAGTTAACAAGAAGTGTTGACAAGTTAAGTGTTAACTCAACTAGTTCAGCTGTTAAAATTGAGCAAACTGCAAGTGCTTTAGAAGAGATTACTGAAAATATCAGAGCAAACACACAAAATGTAAACCAAATGTCTCAATACGCAAAAGAAGTAACAACATCAGTGAACAATGGACAACAACTAGCAAGTGAAACAACTCTAGCAATGGATGAGATAAACCAAGAGGTTACATCTATAAATGAGGCTATTACAGTAATAGATCAAATTGCATTTCAAACAAATATTTTAAGTTTAAATGCAGCTGTAGAAGCGGCAACTGCAGGAGAAGCAGGAAAAGGTTTTGCTGTTGTTGCACAAGAAGTAAGAACATTGGCAAGTAGATCAGCTGAAGCTGCAAATAGAATTAAATCTATTGTCGAAAAAGCATCAAGTAAAGCAAATAATGGAAAATCTATTGCGGATAATATGAGTAATGGATATGGTCTTTTAAATGATAATATCTCTAAAACAATAAATCTAATCACCACAGTACAAAGCTCTTCACAAGAGCAACTTAGTGCCATAGAACAAATCAATGATGCCATTTCTCATTTGGATAAAGAGACACAAGAAAATGCGTCAGTTGCAACTCTTGCGCATAATGTTGCAATTGAAACCTCATCAATGGCTCAAACTATTGTTGATAATGCAAATAGTAAAGAGTTCGATGGTAAAGATTATAATGGGGAGGAAAGATAAATATTTCAAAATATAGATTTCGTAAACCATAATAATTAAAAATTAAAAGGAAAATAAATATGAAAAAGTTATTTGCTTTAGTGGCTATATTTTTTGCGCTTAATGCCTTTGCATCAAGTGGAAAATCATTAGCTACTAAACTAGGAATTAGTGCTTCATCAAAAGCTTCGACACAATGGGAAAGAGTATTTAAAAAAACCAAAAAAATGAAAAAATATGGTATAGATACACTAAGTGATTCTGATAAAGCAGAGTTAAAACAATATTTGATTAGTCATGCTGCAGATTCTGATTCACCAGAAGCTGCTGGTATGTAGTAGATAAAGGAAAAATGTGATGACAAAAAAACTGATTATAAGTACAGTAGCCTCAATGGCAATTTTAACAACCTGTGCAAATGCTGTTTCATTGGAAGATAGAATCTTAAAATTAGAAAATATTATTCAGAAACAACAAAAAACTATCAAAAATCTATCAAGTTTAAATGCTTTAGAGTTAGAAGATGAGATTGAAGAGTTAGATGAACGTTTAGAAACAGTTGAGACTAGAAGTTTTACCGATAAAATTCAATTGGGTCTAGGGATGAGAGTAGAAGCAAATAATATAACTACTACATACGCAGATGGTTCAAAACCTGCAAATGAAGATATTATTTGGAGAACAAAACTAAATCTTAATATGAAAGCAAAAATTGCGCATAACCTAAAATTTACGGGAAAATTATCTTCTTATAAAAATTGGGGTGATTCAAATACAAACACTTCAGCATATGCAAATATAGACTCTAGACAAGGAAGAACACCAGATAACACTAGTGCGTTATTTGTTGAAAGAGCATATCTTGATTGGAATATGAATCCATCTTCTTATATCCCAGTTACAATGACTTTAGGAAGACAACCATCTAGTGATGGACCTAGTTACCAAATCAAAGAGGGTATGACAAGAAAAGGAACATATGATGCACTTGCGTTTGATGGTGCAGCTGATGGTATAGTATTTACTGCAAATTTAAGTAAACTAGCAAAATCAACATCTGCAAGAATAGCTTATGGAACACCTTCAAATACAAGTAATAATGGATCAGCAACTTCAACTGTAGAAGATACAAAAGTTACTGGGTTATTTGTAGATACTTCATTTGAAAATATTGGACAAGATAACCTTTTTCAAATATATCACGTAATGGCAAAAGACTTCAATGCAGATGCAAGTGGAGCAGCAGGTAAAAATGATACAAACGTAGGTGATTTTGATGTAAGTGGATTGATGTTTGAAGTAAATAATTTAAGTAACTTTGATTTTTTTGCACACTACGCAAGATCTCTTGCTAAACCAAATGGTAAAACAGTAAATATGTCTTCTATGGGAGGAAGTGCTACTTCTGGACTATTATCTTCAACTAGTTCAACAGAAGAACAATCAGGTCATGCTATTTGGTTAGGTACACGATATAACTTTACAAGTAAATGGTCTTTAGGGGCTGAGTATAATAAAGGAAGTAAAAACTGGTTTAGTTTTACATATGCACCAAATGATCCTTTAAATAAGTTAGCTACAAGAGGTACAGCTACTGAAATCTATGTATCAAAAGAGATTAATAAATATGCCAACATAAGACTAGGTCATGTTAATATTGATTATGATTACACTGGAAGTGCAATGCATTTAAGTTCTCCTATGACTATGTCAGAAGCACAAGCAGCAGGAGCTAATCCTGTAAAAGAAAAACAAAATACATATTTAACTTTTAACGTATTATTTTAAAAGTTATAGAAAAGATAGTTTAGAAAATCTAAACTATCTTTAATTAAAAAGATAAAACTATTCTACAGTTACAGATTTAGCTAAATTTCTTGGCATATCTACATCATTACCAAGTCTTACACTTATCTCCATTGATAATACTTGTAACACTATTAACATCTCAAAAAATTCCAACATATAATGATCCGTAGGTTTTGTTTTTACAAAATCATCAGCAAGATCAAAATCAAGAGGAGAGATAGCACAAATAGTACTATCTCTAGCGCTTAATTCTTCTACATTTGATTTAATTTTATCATAATGACAATGCTGAGGCATAAGCGCAATTGTAAATAACTCAGGATCTGCTAAAGCAATAGGACCATGTTTCATCTCACCAGCAGGATATCCTTCAGCATGAAGATAACTTATCTCTTTTAATTTTAACGCACCCTCTAAAGCTAGTGGAAAAAATACATCTCTTCCTATAAAAAAGAATCCATGCCCATGTAAATATCTTTTTGACAATCTTTTACATTTCTCATGTACAATATCCTCTACTACTAAACTATTAGGTACTTCTCGTAAAACTCTTAACTCATTTTGTAAAACTTCATTTGAGATTGTTTTATTTTCTTTTGCAAAATATAAAGCCATCATCCATAATACAACTGTTTGTGTTGAAAATGCTTTTGTTGAAGCAACACCTTTTTCAATACCTGCTCTTGTTAATATAGTAGCATCTGCTGTTCTTGTCATAGATGAATTATCAACATTACAAACAACAATTGTTTTAAGTCCAGCTGCTTTAGCCATTTTTAAAGCTTCTAAAGTATCTGCTGTTTCTCCACTTTGAGAAATAACTATAAATAATGTGTCTTTTTTTAATAAAGGTTCTTTATATCTAAATTCACTTGCTATTTCGACACTACATCTTACTTGTGAGAATCTTTCAAATAAATAACTTGCTGTTAATCCTGCATGATATGACGTTCCACAAGCACATATTTTAATCTCATTGATTCCATTTATGATACTTGCATCTAATTCATCAAAAATAATTCCATTATCATCAATTCTTCCTAACATACTATCTGTTACAACATCACTTTGCTCATAAATCTCTTTTTCCATAAAGAATCGAAACCCGTCTTTTTGTGCGAATTGTTTAGAAATAGGCAATGATGTCCAAGATACATCTTCACTAAACTCTAAAGAGCAATTTGTAGCAACACCACTTACACCATCTTCCAAGTATACAACATCTGAAGCATGTCCAATCAAAGGTGCATCAGAAGATGCAAAAAATATCTCTTCACCATCTTCTGTACTATTTTTTGCTATTGCCATTGGTGAACCATGTTTCATAAAAAATACTTTGGTTGGTTCTGATTTTGTGATAAGAAGAATAGAATAAGCCCCATCAAGTCGAGCAATTGTTGCATTAAAAGATTCTTCTGCATTATTTGATTTATTGAAATAATATTCAAATAGATGAACAATCACTTCTGTATCTGTTTGAGATACAAATTTATGTCCAGATTCTAGTAGTTCATCTTTTAACTCTTTATAGTTTTCAATAATACCATTATGTACAACATAAGAATACTCACCTAAATGGGGATGAGCGTTTAATTCTGTTGGCTTACCATGTGTAGCCCATCGTGTGTGTCCGATACCAATAGTTAAATTATTTTGTACTAAAGTACATTCATCATGAGAAACTTTCTCTTCAAGATTTTTAATTTTTCCCAATGCTTTATACACTTCAATTTTATTATTGTCTAAAATAGCAATACCTGCACTATCATAACCTCTATATTCTAATTCTTTCAAACCATCAATTAAAATTTCTCTTGTATTTTTCGTTCCTATATATCCAACAATTCCACACATAAAATATAATACCTTTATAATATAATTGTATTTATTATAACTAAATATTAATTAAGTATCAAAACAATAATTATTTACACTTTTAGTTTTCACTAGTTATAATTAAGAAAAAGATTAAGGACAAGTTTGATAACAAAATTACAAAATAAACTGCACAATGAAATTCCACTTACAAAACTAATGAATCTAACAATAGATAGTTACACAAATAAAGAGCTTGTTACCCATGCTCCTTTAGATATTAATATCAATGACAAAGGAACTGCATTTGGTGGGAGTTTAAGCACTATTACTATTATATCTTCGTGGAGTTTATGTTGGCTTATTTCCCAAGAACTTGGATTTGATAGTAAAAATATTGTTGTAATTAAAAATGAAAACAATTATCTAAAACCTGTTACTAAAAATATAGTTTGTCATACTACAAAACCAACAAAAGAAGAGATAGAAATATTAAAACAAAAACTTGAAAAAAAAGGGAGTGCTTCACTAAAAATAAAATCACAAATAATAGAAAATGGTGAAGTGTGTGTAGAGTTTGATGGGGTTTATGTCATCAAACTTTAGGGTGACTACCCTCTTGCTATTAACACCCCTAAAAGTGGTATGATAAATACCAATAAAAGTTGCATTCGTATAGACATAATAATCATCTTTGGCATCACTACTCTATCTTGTGCTAACTTGTTGCTTTTTCGAAAATATAGTGTTGGGTAAATGGAAAAAAGAAATACAATTATAAATAAAGTTAATTTCACATGAAAAATCCAATTTGTACTATAAAAACTGGCATCTTTGCCGACACTTAACCATAAAGACAAACCAGCTATAAGTGTCAACAGTGCACTTATAGCATAAATCACATCTAAAAATATGATTTTTTTCAACTCTGCTTTTGTTACTTCTGAAGAGATTATTAAATGTTGCATCACTAAAGTCGATGCGAGACTCATTATTCCTATAAAATGTATATATCTAAAAACTATTTCTGACATGGTATTCCTTCTATTTAATCATATAGGCGAATTATATATAAAAATATTTTGTTTTAGCTTTGAATTACTTTCTAAAAGATATAATCCCTTAGAATTTAAAGGATATACATGAAATTTTATTTAAAATTATTATTAATAATAGGACTTACTACACTTCTTACAACTCAAGCACTTGCAGCTAAAAAAGTAAAATGGAAACTAGCTATGACATGGCCAAAAACATTAACACCTCTAAGTACTGTACCTTTAAGAGTATCTACTCTTGTAAAAGAGATGACAGATGGGAAATTTATCATAAAAGTACATGGAAAAGGGATTCATAAAGCTCCACTTGGAATTTTAAATATGGTAAAAAATAAAAACTATGAGATAGGTCACTCCTCTTCATACTACTACAAGGGTCAAGATATAGCAACAACACTTTTGACAACTACACCATTTGGAATGACAACAGCTGAACAATATGCATGGTACTATTATGGTGGTGGTGAACAACTTACAAAAAAAGTATATGATAAGTTTGGTGTAGATACATACCAAGGTGGAAATACTGGCGTTCAAATGGGAGGTTGGTTTAAAAATGAGATAAAATCTGTAGAAGATTTAAAAGGTTTAAAAATCCGTATTCCAGGTATGGCAGGAGAGATATTTGCTAAACTTGGAGCAAATGTAACCAATATAGCTCCAGGAGAATTATATACATCTTTAGATAGAAAACTCATTGATGCAGTTGAATGGGTAAGCCCATCAATGGATATAAGAATGGGATTTCACAAAATTGCACCTTTTTATTATACAGGTTGGCATGAACCAGCTTCGGAGATGCACTTTTTTGTAAATCAAAAAGCTTTTAAAAAACTCCCTAAAGAGTATCAGTCTATTTTAAAAACTGCCATTAAAACAGCAACTGCGGAGATGTATATAGATAACTTCAATCAAAATGTAAATGCATGGGAAAAGATGAATCAAGAGTTTCCAAACATCAAAATAAAAACATTTCCAAAAGAGGTTTTGGTAGCCATGAAAAAAGCTTCTGATGAAGTATTGGACAAGTACTCAAAACAAAATAAACTCTTTAAAGAGATCTACGAGTCACAACAAAGCTATCTCAAAAAAGCAAGAAAGTGGACAAAGATTTCAGAGTACGATTATATCTCTACAACAAATAGTGTGAAATAATTAATGACAAACTGGGATACTATTATAAATGAAGAGAAACAAAAAGAGTATTATAAAGCATTAGAAACATTTATTGATAATGAATATAAAACAAAAGATATTTATCCACCTAAAGATAAACTCTTTGCGGCTTTTGACTTGATGCCTTATAAAAACTTGAAGGTAGTTATTTTAGGTCAAGACCCCTATCATCAAAAAGGACAAGCTCAAGGTTTGGCTTTTTCTACCCCAAGTGAAATCAAAAATCCTCCTTCTATGGTAAATATTTTAAAAGAGGTTCACTCTGATATAGGAAATTCAATTTGTGATGATGGAGATTTAACACCATGGGCAAAACAAGGTGTTTTACTCATAAATACTGTTTTAACTGTAGAAGATAGTAAAGCTAATTCACATAAGAAAAAAGGCTGGGAGATATTTACTGATAATATTATCAAATATATTTCACTCTATAATGAAAATGTCATTTTTATACTATGGGGTGCTCCTGCTATTAAAAAAATAAAAATCATTGATGAAACAAAACATCATATATTGACTTCACCTCACCCTAGCCCACTCTCATCATACAGAGGTTTTTTTGGATCAAAACATTTTTCAAAAACAAATGAGATTTTGAAATCTTTGGAAAAAGAAGAGATTACGTGGTAAATTTTTACAATACCATTGACTTAATTTTAATAGTCGCCTTAATATTATTAACAAAAATTAGTTATGAAAGAAAAATATACATAAAAATATTTGAGTATTTTAAAATCTTTATGGCGATAACTATTAGTGCAAAACTCTCTTCTTATACTGCTGTTCTTTTACAAAAATTTTATATCACAAAAGCAGATACATATACTACTTTGATACTTATTGCGTTTGCTGTAAATATCGCTATTTTATATTTTGGATGGCGATACATTTTTGCTTTTTCAAATAAATTTATGCAAAATGTAAAAATAAGAACCATCTTAGCAAAAATATTTACATTTTTAGAAGTATTTATCATCATCACTTTTTCTTTATACATTGTGATGCAACTATATATATCAAAAACTTATTTATATAAAACTATGAAAAAAAGCTATTCTTATCCTAAAATTGAAAAATTTTATACTGTATTTTTAAATGATGATTTTGTAAATATGATACTAAACTCAGATACAGGAACAAATCATAAAGAGATTATTTTTAAAAGTTTTAAGAATAGTTTTTAGTATTAAAAAAGAAAAACCACTTGGTATTAAGTGGTTTTTAAAGACTAGATTAAAAACTTTAGGAGGAGATTAATCTATGGTTTGCTTGGTGATTAGTAAAAGTATACTCCCCAAGTGTTAATTGATTGTTAGTTTTTTATCTAATTTTGTTTTATTATATTCATTTTAGATACATAACAATTTATTATAGTTGTAAGTTCCTCATAAAATTCATAGCAATATTTTCTGCTCGAGATTTAAAAACAACTCCTACTTCTGGTTCATATAAAGTATCAATCACTTCAAAAAACATCACTAACCATGAACCAAACTTATCACGACTTAAAGGTAGATCAAAATGTGCTCGTAATGGGTTACCTTGATATTCTGGGTCTTGTAAACCAATCATCGCCCAAAAGTTTGTCAAGATTTTAATATGTTCTTGCCATACATCACTATTGATATCATCACCAAGTTTATCTTTAAATACTTGTGCTACATCACCATCTTCTTTTAAGATTTTAGTATAAAATGTGATAACCATCTCGTTTATGTTTTCTTTTGTTATTGTATTATGTTTTGTACTGAATTGCATTTTTTTTCTTTCAAGTGTGTTTTTTAATATGTCGATTATATAACGAATACGTTTAAATAAAATTGAAAAATATATGAAGCGTTAGAAGGATAAGATTTTTCTTATCTCAACATTTTAGATATACTTCCAAAAATATAACAAAAGAGAAAATTTGAACGAAAATAAAATAGGACAAATATATGCAATATGTGCATTTTTATTCTGGGGAGCACTAGCTCCAATATACTTTAAACAAGTTGCAAGTGTTGAACCTCTTGAAGTACTTATCCATAGAATTATTTGGTCACTCATTATCTTAATACCTTTACTTTTCATAACAAAACAAGTAGATGTTTTAAAATTACTGATTAAAGATTATAGAAAACTAAAATACTTAGCTCTTTCTACTATTTTTATCTCTTTAAATTGGCTTGTATTTATATGGGCTATTGCAAATAACAAAATAATGGAAACAGCTCTAGGCTACTATATAAATCCACTAATCAGTATCTTACTGGGATATTTATTCTTTTCCGAAAGAATGACAAAAAACCAATATATAGCCATTTTTATAACATGTTTAGCTGTATTTTATCAACTAATTTCTTTAGGTTCACTACCTCTTGTTTCCCTTGCTTTAGGATTTTCTTTTGCTTTTTATGGGATGATACGAAAAAAAGTAAATGTAGGTTCTATTGTAGGTTTGTTTGTAGAAACATTGATGTTATTGCCTTTTTCTCTTTTATATTTATGGTATATAATATCAAATGATTCTATCTCTTTTCTAAACTCCTCAGACTATATTAGTATTATGCTTTGTTTAGGGGGACTTGTAACAATTATTCCTTTACTTCTTTTTAATGGGGCAGCAACAAGAATGAAACTTACAACTCTAGGTTTTTTCCAGTATATAGGTCCAAGTTGTGCATTTTTAATCGCGATTTTTGTTTATCAAGAGGAGTTTAATTTTGATAAGTTAATCAGTTTTTCACTTATATGGATCGCACTAATAATTTTTTCTTTAGATTCATTAAGAAAAAGGAAAAAGAAAATCTAATATCTCATTTTATTGTCATATCAAAAGTCTATAATTATATTTAAAAAAATTATTTAAGGAAAATTATGGAACATAAAGACTTAGAACTCAAAAATATATCAATTGTAGATGGTGAAAAATATTTCATTTCAACAATTAAAATGCAAGTAAGGCATTCTTGGTTAAATCACCAAAATAATCTATTCGTTTATGAAACAATGGTTTTTAAAACAGAAAATGAAGAGATTATCTATCATGAACCTTTATTCAATCAAAGATATGACGCATATGATAAAGCCGTAAATGGTCATCAAAATTCTATTGATACTTTAAAAGAATTAATAGAAGAGACAAAATAACTTTTTAAACTAAAAGGTGCCTATGATATAATTCTTTATAAAATAGATATAAAGAGTATAGATGAATTTAGACAAATTAAAAGATTTAGAATCAGAATTTTTATGCAGCTATCCAAGTGGTTTTAAAGATGAAAGCTTTTTCCCACAAATCAAAAAGTTCAAGCCTGAAAAACTTGAACTTTTTGCAAAAGAGGTTCTCAAAAAAGAAAATTTTTCAAACCCAAATCTTGTAGTTGAAGGTTTTTTTAAAACCGTTCAAAAATCAGTTATGGTTTCACTTTTTGATAAATTAAAACTAAAAGATGCTATTGCCTCTTTAAATTCTTATGAAAAAGATATGCTAAGTATCGAGATATTTGAGCTTTTATATGGCAATAAAAAAGAAGGCTTCGAAGGTTTAGTTGAATTTTTAGCACAATACAACTTAGCAAAATGGACTATTATAAGTGTAACTCCATACTGTATAAATAGACATAGTGAATACTTCATCAAACCAACTACTACAAAAATGATTATCAAATACTTCGAACTAAATGACTGTATTTATAAACCAAAACCTAGTTTTGAGTTTTATAAAAACTATACAAAAGCTTTAGATGAGATGAAAGCCAATCTAGATGAGTCACTTACTTTTGATAACGTTGCATATACGAGTTTTTTTAAAGTTGCAATAGAGATGTGTGAAGACTAATGAAAATTAACACTCAATTAACAATTATATTATATAATCTAGAAATTTAAGGAAAACTCATGAAAAAACTACTCGCTTGTGCACTTTTAAGCGCCTCAACACTTTTGGCTTCTACTATTTCGATAAACGATGCATATGTAAGAGCTACACCTCCAGGACTACCAAACTCTGCTGCTTTTATGACTGTAAAAAATGAAACTTCAAAAGATATCAATATCGTAAAAGCATCCTCAAAAGTTGCAAAATATGTTGAATTACATACACATAATATGAAAAATGGTGTAATGAAAATGTATCAAGTGCCCCAAATCACTGTACCAAAAAATGGTAAAGTAGTACTTCAACCAGGTGGTTTTCATGTAATGCTAATAGGATTATATCAACCACTTAAAAAAGGTGAATCAGTAACTTTTACTTTAGAGTTAGCAAATGGTGAAACAAAAACTATCACAGCTCCTATAAAATCTGTTATGGGTGGAATGAAACATAAAAACATGGGTCACCATAATATGAAACATCATCACTAAAAGATGTCAACAGAGCAAAATACTACAAATACAAAAGATACAATAATTGCTATAAGTATTATAGCCGTTATTGTGTTGGGTTACTTTTTAATCGATTTTAATGCACTTTATCAGTCATTTAAAGGGGAGGCTCAATTTATCACTCAAAATAAACGATGTGATCTACATAACAATCCATGTAAAATAAAAATCCAAGATGAAACAAGTTTTGAGTTAGAAGTTTTTCCAAAAACTATTCCCCTTATGGAAGAACTTACATTTTCAATCAAAAGTAATAACCCAAACCTAGAAAACCTAAAATTAAACATCTACGCAACAAATATGTTTATGGGTGAATTTAACCTACCCATTAAAAACCTAGGTAATGGAAACTATGAAGCAGTTGGAACTCTTCCAACATGTCCTGTAGGTGATATGCAATGGAATGCAGATATAAGAGTAGAGAAAATAGAAAAAACTATTGGAGCACGTTTCCAATTTAAAACGGATATATAAATGAATAAAATTTTAAAATTAATTGGAAGTATTATTATAGCTATAGGTTTAATTGTGATTATCAAACCTTATATAGATAATCACAATGAACAAAAACAATACGACTTCAAAGTTGATACAATAGATGGTGCAGTAACAAAAGATAGCTTTAAAGGGAAAGCTTTGGCTATTTATTTTGGGTATACATTTTGTCCTGATGTTTGCCCTACTTCTCTTAGCTCTCTTGCCCAAGCGTTAAATGAATTGCCAAAAGAAAAAACAAAAGATTTTACAGGTCTATTTATCAGTGTAGATCCAGATAGAGATACACTTAAAAATCTCAAAGAATACTCAGCATATTTTCACCCTAATTTTATAGGTGCTACATCTACAAAAGAAAATATAGATGATATAACGAGTAGATATAAATCATACTATAAAAAAATAGAGCTAGAAAACTCAGCGATGGGATACTCAGTATCACACACATCATTTATTTATCTTTTTGATAAAGATGGAAAGTTTAAAGCAAGAGTAGATCACTTTTCTGATCCTAGTAAAATAAAAGAAAGTTTAGAAGAGGTTTTAAAATAAACCTTTCTTAACTCGATCATTTTACCAATTTCCAACTATTTATTTTATCCATCATATTAACTTTTTCTATGTTTTTTTCTGAATTTGCTAATAAAAAAAACATACCAAACAATAAACTCAACAATATTATATAAAATCCATTTTTCATCTCTTATTCCTTTTTCTTTATTATATAAACAATAAAGAATTTTTGCTTTCACAAATAAAGCATTATTTTTATCAAATCGTGCTATTATTTTTGTATGAAAAAAAAATTCACAAACAATGAGCACAAACAAAAAATCAATGATGTTTTATATTATATATTTGAAAACTTATCATCAAAACTTACTATAGAAGAGCTTGCTGTCGTATCATCTTATTCTCCATATCACTTTCAAAGAATCTTTAAAGAAAATACAAAACAAAGTGTTATCGAATACATAAAAGAACTGAGACTCCAATGGAGTGCAAACTTACTTATTTTTAATCCAAATTCAACAGTAACTGAGATTTCATTTCACTGTGGTTTTAAATCATCTGCAACTTTTACAAATGAATTTAAAAAATTTTATGGATATACCCCAACAAAATGGAGAAAAGAAGGTTATGAAGAATATAAGTTAAAACAAAATGATAGTAAAAACGAGATAGATTTTACACAGATAAAAATTAAAAAACTCTATAGTATTCCTATAGCATATATGAGACATTTTGGATATGACAAAACCATATCAAATACTTGGCAAAAATTTCTGTATTTACTCGAAAAAGATTTTGACATTATCAATCCAGAGATGCTTGGATTTCATCACAGTAATCCAACCATAACCCAACTCGATAAATGCAGATATGTTGCATGTGCAAAACTTAAAGAAGGTCAACATATAGAATCAAAAGGAGATATAGGACTGTGCAATATTGAGGGTGGATTGTATGCAACTATTCAACATAAAGGTACATATAGTGATGTTTTACAACTTTATACAAAGATATACCATGAATGGCTTCCAAGTAGTGAATTTGAAGCGATAAATAGTAAAGCATACACCATTTACTACAAAAATCATTTTACACAAGAAGATGGTAAATTTGATTTGGAGTTTAGGATACCAGTTACTTATAAATAATCAACTAAACCTTTTTCAGTTAATTTTGAATATCTACAATATAGGATTTTCCACCAAAACCGTGTTTGTTACACTTAGCTCGAACAACTACATTTGATACATTTTTTGGAATTTCTATTCCACATTGACTTCTTGTAAAAGGTTGTTCTTCATTATGTGGATGACCTAAAATCCTTGTCCCTAGAGTATTGCCATTCATATCTAATACTTCCCAAGCATTTGAGTAATGTTTCCAACCCTCATCATTATGCCTAACTGTTACATTAAAGCACCAGCTACCGTTAGCTCTTTTAGAAGTCTGCACTTTTATAACTTGTGCATAATCCAAAGAAGTAGAGTATTTGTACAAATTCGTTTGTGCAAAACATGAAATTGAAATGACTAAAAATATAGTGATTAATTTACTCAGCATTATGTACTCCTTTTTTAAAGAACTACCATATTATATAGCTGATATTCTTTAGTATCTCTAAAGAAAATAATCTATGCAATCGCTTTTAACCTTATCAAGTTTTATATTTATCAAGATATAAATCCTATTTTTTTAGTACCTTGTTTTTGTATCTCATAGATATTTATGTTATAATTTAGCTATATTAAGAAAGAGGGATTTTATTATGATTGATATTGAAAATATTAAAGATGAAATTATTGACAAACTCAAACCTCTCAATCCCAACAAAGTAATACTCTTTGGTTCATATGCCTATGGTACACCAAATGAAGATAGTGACATAGACCTTTTTTTGGTCAAAGATGACAAAAAAGAAACTCACTATGAAGCTAAAGCGATGATGAAACTACGTGATTTAACTCAAAAGTATCATATAGGTTTTGATATATTATCAACTTCTAGTAGTCAACTCAATTCATCAACTGAACATTTTTATAAAGTAGATATCCTTAAAAAAGGCAAGGTTCTTTATAGTGAATAAAACATCTGCAAAAGAATGGTTAAAACACTCATACCATGATTTAGATGGAGCAAAGCTTCTTTTCAAAGCAGACCATTTTACAGATACAATAAGTTATGTTCTACATCAATCATTAGAAAAATCACTCAAATCAATACTCGCTTTTTATAATAAACCGATAAAGAAAACACACAATCTTATTGAACTTTATGAGTTAGTAAAAAATAATGATTTTTATCTTGAAGAAGATGAGATATTTTTGCTTGCAATTGCTTCAAATTATTATACAGAACAACGCTATCCAGTTGTAGATAAAGAATCTCCTACAAAAAAAGAAATCAAAGATATGATTGATTTGTCAGATAGAATATTTAATCAGATTTGTAAAGTTTTTGATATTTTAGTGTAGAACAATTTATATGCGTGTTCTAGCTTGGGAAAGACGATGGCAGACTAAGTCATAAATCGGTCACAATTTGTGACCAGTGCATCTTTTATTAAACAATAAACATTATTCTACTTGCTTTCCATTCTTTTTTCAACGAAAAAAAAGAACCAAAAATTCTGTTTCAAAGGCTTCGCGATTAATTAACATTTTTTAATAATCTTATTTTATTAATGTTGATGTACTTATTTATATTATTTTATATTGAATTTATCCTGTTTAAAAAAATAATACTTTTCATCTTTATAACTATAAACCATACTATATATGTATTCAAGCTTTTCATTAGGTCCTGAAAGTATTAAAACAACTGGAGGAAAGCCACTAAATGAAACAGTTGCAATTATCCAACCTTTCATTTCATATAAAATTATTTTATGTCTTATTTTGAATAACATTTAATTTTCAATTCTTTTATTACCTTTTTTAATAAAAAACTGAATAATTAAAATGAATATTGAGGCAATTAGTGATGCTAATAATCCTAATCCAAAACCAATCCACCTTTCAGTAGTTGCTTCTTTTTTTGCTCTAGTTTCTTGTTCTAAAAATAAAGATTTAATTATTTTCTTATCAGCCTGAACTAAAGGCTCTAATTTATTCTTTTCCTTTTTTAATATTTCAATTGTCTCTTCATTTATAATCAATTGTTGTTTTTGGAACTTTACAAAACTAATTAATTTATTTAAATTTTCTTCTGTTTGATTTAGCTGTCCAATCTGAGATGTAAAATTAATATTCTCTGCAAACTTTTTCTGACGTTCTTCATTCACTTTATTATTAAAATAAAATACCATTAAAATAGATATTATACTTAGTAATGAACTTATCCAAACTGTTATTTTAGGAGATTCTTTATAAGCATGAATCCAAGCAGTAGCCGCTTGTTTAGAAATTGGGGTAGTTACAAAATCTATAATTTTGTTCGACTTACTAATATTACAAAGTTTACAAGATGCTGTAAGATTATTGATATGATCAATCCCACCTTTACTTTTTGGGTATATATGATCAATATGAGCATCATTTTTATTTAACTTTACTCCACAATATGAACATTTATAATTAGCCTTTTTTAATACCTGCTCTTTAAGATTATTATTAATTGCCATTTTCATTAAAACCTTTATATTGAAATGATATTTTGAAATAAATTAAGATTAAATTTTCTAACAAGGAGTTATTTAGAAAGATTGCTTATAAAAACAATCTTTTTTTTAATTAATGTAGGAAGTGTCTTTTTCCTGAAAAGTAAAGACTCATACCGAACTCATTTGCAGCTTCAATAATCTCGTCATCTCTAACTGAACCACCTGGTTCAATAACACATTTAACACCAGCTTCAGCAGCTGAATCGATACTATCTCTAAATGGGAAGAATGCTTCTGAAGCAAGTACAGAACCTTTTGTATCTAGTCCCATATCTTCTGCTTTTCTTAACGCAGCTTTAGCAGCATCAACTCTTGAAGTCATACCCATACCAACAGCAACCATAGCAGAGTTTTTAACGTATACTACACAGTTAGATTTTGTTAAAGATGCTATTTTGTAAGCTATCTCCATATCTTTCTTTTCTTGCTCAGTAGCTTCTAATGTTGTTTTTAATTCAGCATTTTTCACTTCATCATCTTCAACTTTATCACTATCTTGGTATACAAATCCACCATCAATAATTTTGAAGTTGTTAGCGTCATTTGCCATCTCTAGTTTTGTAGTACCTTGTTTAAATAGTTTGATTCTTTTCTTTCTATTTAATTCTTCTTCAGCTTCAGGAGTGAAGTCTGCTGCAAATACTACTTCCAAAAAGATTTCATTCATTTTAACAGCTAAGTCTAAATCAACTGTACCGTTAACTGCTACAACACCACCAAATGCAGATACAGGATCACACTTAAGCGCTTCTGTGTAAGACTCTAAAAGTGTGTCTTTGATAGCAAATCCACATGGGTTACCATGTTTTACGATACATACAGCATTGTCATCACCAAAAGCAGATGCAATTTTTGCAGCTCCTGAGATATCTCCCATGTTATTGAAACTTGCTTCACCTTTTAAAGTGATGAATTTGTTTGATAAATGATTATCGAACTCATATAATGCACCTTTTTGATGTGGGTTTTCACCATATCTTGTATCAAATACTTTTTCACCTACGATGAATTGTTTTTGTCCCATTCCACTATTAAATCTTTTATTCATGTAGTTAGCAATCATAGAGTCATAAGCAGCTGTATGCTCATAAGCTTTGATCATCATATCTCTTCTGAATTCAAAAGTATTTGTGTCATTTTTAAGATTATTAAGAACTAAATCATAATCAACTACATCAGTAACAATGATAACAGAGTCATGATTTTTAGCAGCACTTCTAACCATAGCTGGTCCACCGATATCGATGTTTTCGATGATAACTTCATAATCATCTGTAGACTCAATAGCTGCTTTAAATGGGTATAAGTTTACACAAACTAAATCAATACCTTCAACACCAAGCTCTTTTGCTTCATCAAGATGAGATTGTTTATCTCTTCTATGTAAGATACCACCATGAATAAATGGATTTAGAGTTTTAACTCTACCTTCAAAACACTCTGGAAATTTAGTAACTTCATTTGCTTCGATTACTGCGATTCCTGCATCTTTTAGTTTGTTGTATGTTCCACCTGTACTGATGATTTCATAACCTAATTCTACTAACTCTTTTGCAAAATTTTCTACACCACTTTTATCACTAACGCTGATTAATGCTCTCATATTAAGCTGTCCCTTTTTTATCACAATATTTATATAATTACGCGATTATACAAAAAAAAGCATTATGAGTTGCTTTTATAATTTAAGGTGGAAAATGTTTTTTGAAATGATTGAATTGATAATAAATAACTATAAGTTATCTGAAGTTTATGAAGCAAAGGCTCAACCTCTTTGCTTCATGATAGAGTTAGTTAAAGGACTAACTACCCTTGAATTTCTGGCTCTGTTAAGTCAGCTAAGAACTGATCTTCATAGAACTCTAAGTTTAAGTAGTCACAAACTACTTTGATATCTCTTTCTGCATTACCTAAACAAGAAGTAGCACCTGGAGATGGAGTCATGTTAAAAATGATACCTTTACCTTCACTCAATGATGCTTCACCAAGCATAAGTTTTTGCTCATCTTTGTTAAGAACTTGTGGTCTTACTCCACCAAATCCTTTAGCGTATTCGATATCATCTTTTGTTAAAGAAGGAACGATTTTTTGTGCATCTTTTACAAATAAACCTTTGTTGATACCTGGTACTTCAAATAAGAAGTTTTTGAATACATAATTTCTGATATCAGAATCTTTTAATAGATCCCAGAAGATTTTTAAGATATTACCATCGATGTTCATTGTTTTTAAACATTGTCCAAATGATGCAAAACCTTTATATCTTTCTAATACACCAAGAGCAAGAGCAGTTGGTCCAAATCTTGTTTTACCATTTTCTAGGATATCTGGATCACCATGAAGTGCTGCAAATGGAAGTTTGTCATTTTGTACCATGTAAACTTTACCATTTAAGAATTCACCACTTGTGATGTAAAATGATCCAGCCATAGATAATGATCCCATGTGTTTACCGTAACCCATTTTATGAGCTAAGTATAATGAGTGTGCACCAGCATTTACTACAACAAAGTCAGCTGTAAATACTGTACCATTTACTGTAGTTAATTTGTATTTATCACCATCTTGTTCGATATCTTCAACTTCAGAGTTATAAAAAATATCTGTAGTTTTATCAGCTTCAGCGTTTTGACCAGCTTTTGCTAACTCGTTAGTCATTGCACCAAAATCAACAGTTGTGTACTCACCTTTTGCACCCATAGCTATGATTGGCTCTGGTCTTTCAATAGTTTGTGCTTTATCTGCCCATACTAGTTTCGGTTCTAACACTTTTAAATCTTCTTTTGTATATAACTCTAAATAAGGAAATATAGTTTTGAATGATTCATATCTATCTTTGATAAATTGAACTTCTTCTTCACCAACACCTAAAGCCATCTTTTGATGTTTGAACATAATCTTTTCTTCAAGACCATATTGTAAACAGAACTTCTCAATCATTTTTGCAGTTCTTTTTGTGATTTTTGCTTTATCTAGTGTGTAGTTTGTTTCAATATCACCTACGTGAATTGTTTGAGAGTTACTTGTACCTTTAGAGTTAAGAGTAGCAAGTGCTTCATATTTTTCTAACATACAAATTTTCTTTGCGTTAGAGTATTTTGCTAATTCATAAAATAGAGCAGCACCTGAAATACCACCACCTACAATTACGACTTCATAATGTTTATCATTCATTTTCAATTTCCTATAGTATAATCTACCGACTATACTATCAAAAAGAAGTTTTCATTAAGCTAAAATAAATATAGAAAATGTATATTTTATATATTTTAGTAACACTTAACAGATAAACACTATAATTTATAATGTTCTATCATCCACCAGTCTCATAAAAAGCTCTATCCGAATTATCTTCACTTCCCCATTTGTTTTTTTCTGGTTTATTTTGAAGTACTTTTTTTAAGATATTTGAGGCTTCTTTTATATTTTTTGATTTTATAGCATCTGCGATACTTAAGGCATCTTCAAAGTATAAACATGGGATAAGATACCCTTCTGCTGTGATACGAAGGCGATTACAGTCATTACAAAAGTCATCTAAATGTGGCTCAATGATTCCAAACTTATAACCATCTTCTAAAAAATAACTTTGTGATGGAGAATTTCCTTCTCTCTCCCCTCTTTCAAAATTATATTTTTTTCTTATAATATTTTGAATATCTTCAGAAGTAAGCCCTGCTTTTACATTTGCGTGAGTATTTTCCATATACTCAATAAAACGGATTTCATACCCTTTTTCTTTACAAAATTCTAAAAGTTCGACAAGTTCATTATCATTTACATCTTTGATAGGTACACAGTTTATTTTGATTTTTAGACCCACATCACTAGCTTTTTGTATACCTTTGAGAACTTTAGGTAAAACATCTTTTTGTGCTATTTGATGAGCAACTTGTGCATCAAGACTATCAAGAGAGATATTAACTCTTTTTAATCCTGCATCTTTTAGTTTCTGAGCTGATTCTTCGAGTAGAAAAGCATTTGTAGTAAGTGCTAAATCTAAAGACGGAGAGTATTCAGAAATCATTTTTATAAAACTATCAAGTCCTTTACGTAAAAGTGGTTCTCCACCAGTTAAACGAACTTTTTCTATCCCTTCATCTATCCCTACTTTAATAAACTCAAACATATCTTCAAATGAGAGTAGGTTTTCTTGAGGTACCCAAGAAAATGGTTTTTCAGGCATACAATACTGACATCTAAAATTACACCGCTCTGTAACAGAGACTCTTAAATAATTAACTTTTCTACCAAATCCATCTATTAGCATCTATATTTCTTTCAATTTATTATATTTTTTAAAAGAATAGTATAAACTTGCTTTATTAATAGTAAGGATTGTTATGGATATGTTATCATCAATTAAGTCAATCGAATTCTTTAATACACTCAATGAAGAGCAAATCAAATATCTTATTGATATTTCTACTATACGTTCATTTTCAAAAGATACTATAGTTTATTTTGAAAGTGATGTTGATTATTCCTTACAGTTTCTTATCTCAGGACTTGTCAAAATTTATAAAATAGATAAATTTAATAATGAAATTTTTCTTTATCATATTTATCAAGGAAATATGATATCTGAGCTTACATCTATGGATAGTGAATCAATTTATTGTTTTTCAAATGCTGCTTTTGTTGAAGATGGTGTTATTTTGTCAATAAATTTTAAAAAATTCAAAAGCTATTTTATCGATTCAGGTTTGCTTGCTTCAGATTTTATAAAAGAGATACTTGAAAAGTCTCATCAGCTCCAATGTATCATAAATAGAGAACTTGTTTTTGACTCTACAGCTAAAGTAGCTCACATGTTATATCATGATTTAGAGATGTTTAATACACAGAAAAAAACACATATCTCTTTTATGTTACATATACAACCAGAAACACTCTCTCGTGTTTTAAAAAGATTTACAAGGGATATGATAATAGATGTTGTAGATAAAAAATATATTATTAAAGATGAAGAAAAACTTTCATCAATTTTTAAAGGGATAGGATTATGAAACAATCAAATAATAGAATTAGTACAAAAATAAGGATTTTAGGTGCAGGACTTATTTTTACAATCCTCTCATTAATAGTATTAACTATTTACCTCAATCAAAAAAATACAAAAGACTCACTTATCATCAATATCGCAGGAAAAGAGCGTATGTTAACGCAACAGATTTCTAAAAACATTTTTTATCTTTACAATACTAAAGAGCTAAACTTCAATGAATTAGATGACGCAGTTGAGGAGTTCAAATATATTCTCAATACCTTAAAAGATGGAAACGAGTTAAGGGGAATCGAACCAGCACCAACTGATGCTATCACTCAACAGATTTCTAAAATTGTAGTTTTATGGAATAGTTTTAATACAAATGTACAAACATTTAAAGAGATTATTATGATTAGTAATACTCAAAATGATAAAAAACTCAATGTACATGTTAATTCTATATACACTTCAAATAATAATTTATTAAAAGAAGTCGATGCTTTGGTAACTATGTATACTAAATATACTGAACAAAAAACACATACAATTAAAAACTTTCAATATTTTGGTGCTTTTATATTATTTATTTTAATTATCTATTCAATTTTACAACTGAGAAAAATCGAATCACATGCAAATGAATTTTTAGAATATTCTAAAAATATCATCAATGCACAAGAGGAAAATAAACCTATAGAATATATTGAAATTGATGCTGAAAAAGAAATAGTGGAAGTTTCTGATACTTTAAACTGTTTTATTAATAAAATTAATTCAGCTATGGAGTATTCAGAGGAAGCTGTAACCAAATCTCAGCAAGCTTCAGAGAAACTAGAGGAGATTACAGATGAGTTCGATAGACTTCTAGATGACATGGAAGACTCACAAGCACTCTCTTCACAACTCAGTAAAAGTGAGGATATAGCTATCCAATCTTCAGAAGACTTGCTACAAACTACAAGAAAACTTGCCAACTTAAAACAACAGCTAGATACTCTACGAATCACTTGCAAATAACAAATTCATAAACGAAACTTAAAATTCTTGACTAAGGTCAAGGATTAAAAACGTCAAAAGTATTATACTTTCTTTGTTAAAAATATTATCAAGGAGATTTTATGGCACTTTCAAGAAGAGACTTCTTAAAAAGTTCTGCGGCAGCTTCAGCAGCAGCGGCAGTTGGTATGAGTATTCCAGCATCAATGCAGGCAGCTTCAGATGAAGCTCAAAGTAGTTGGAGATGGGATAAGGCAGCATGTAGATTCTGTGGTACTGGTTGTGGTATCATGATGGCAACAAAAGAAGGTAAGATTGTGGCGGTTAAGGGTGACCCTGCAGCTCCTGTAAATAGAGGACTAAACTGTATCAAAGGATACTTCAATGCTAAAATTATGTATGGTGCGGATAGACTTAAAACACCATTATTAAGAGTTGGGGCAGATGGTAAATTTGATAAAAAAGGTAAATTTACTCCTGTTTCATGGGAAAGAGCTTTTGATGAGATGGAAGTTAATATCCGTAAAGCACTTAAATTTGGTGGACCTGAATCTGTAGGTGTATTTGCTTCTGGTCAATACACAGTTATGGAAGGGTATGCAGCTCAAAAAATGATGAAAGCTGGATTTAGATCAAATGCTATTGATCCAAATGCTAGACACTGTATGGCTTCTGCTGTTGTTGGTTTTTACCAAACATTTGGTATTGATGAGCCTTCTGGATGTTATGATGATATTGAGCTTACAGACACAGTTGTAGCTTGGGGATCAAACATGGCAGAGATGCACCCTATTTTATGGTCAAGAGTTACAGATAGAAAACTTTCAGATCCAGATAGAGTAAAAGTTGTTTCTATACAAACATATAAACATAGAACTTCTGATTTAGCTGATATTGAAATCATCTTCACACCTAATACAGATTTAGCTTTATGGAACTACATTGCTAGAGAGATTGTTTACAATAATCCAGAATCTATTGACTGGGATTTTGTAAATAAACATATGGTATTTGCTGCTTCACCTGTAAACATGGGTTATGGTATGAGAAGAGCAGGTGAAAAATCTGTCACTCCAGTAAGACCTGATGGTTCAGCTGGTAAATACTCTGCTAAAGAGATGGAAACTATTAATGAAGAGATGGTACATACTGTTTCTGCCAATGAAGCACCTGCACTTAAACCATATGGTTATAAAGAAGGTGACAAAATGGTTAATAAACCAGCTGGATTAAAACACTGGGAAATTTCATTTGAAGAGTACAAAAAATTCCTAGAGCCATATACACTTGATTATGTTGCGAAAATTTCTAAAGGTAACCCTGATGAAGATATCAATGAATTCAAGAAAAAACTTCAAACTTTAGCTGACCTTTACATTGAAAAAGGGAGAAAAGTAGTATCTTTCTGGACAATGGGTATGAATCAACATACAAGAGGAACATGGGTAAATACATTATCTTATAACGTTCACTTCTTATTAAATAAACAAGCTAAACCAGGTGATGGAGCATTTTCACTTACTGGTCAACCGTCTGCTTGTGGTACTGCTAGAGAAGTTGGTACATTTGCACACAGATTGCCAGCAGATATGATGGTAAAATCAGGTAAACATAGAAAAATAACTGAAAATGTATGGAATATTCCTGAAGGAACATTAAATCCTAAAGGTCACCAACATATTATGAAAATCCATAGAGATATAGAAGATGGAAACATGAAATTTGCATGGGTAAATGTTTGTAACCCTTACCAAGATTCTGCATCTGCTACTCACTGGATTAAAGCTGCACGTGAGATGGATAACTTTATCGTTACTTCTGACGGATACCCAGGTATCTCAGCTAAAGTATCAGATTTAATTTTACCATCTGCTATGATCTATGAAAAATGGGGAGCTTATGGAAATGCTGAAAGAAGAACTCAACATTGGAGACAACAAGTTTTACCAGTAGGTGATGCGATGTCTGATACATGGCAATGGGTAGAACTTTCTAAAAGATTTACAGTTGCAGACCTATGGGGTGAACAACCATTATTAAGTACAAAAGGGAAAAAAACACTTCCAGATGTTATCTCTAAAGCATTAAAAATGGGATACACAAAAGATACAACAATGTATGAAATCCTTTTTGCAAATGAAAAAGCGAAGTCTTATAAAATTGACCAAAACGACCCTATTCAAGCTGGTTTTGACAACTCTGAATGTAGTGGAGATAGTAGAAATGTTATTGGTTCAGATGGTAAAGTGTGGGAAGGATATAAATTCTTTATCCATAAATATTTATTTGAAGAGTATGCAAGTTTTGGTAGAGGACACGGTCATGACCTTGCTCCATTTGATGTTTACCATAAAGTTAGAGGACTTAAATGGCCTGTTGTTGATGGTAAAGAAACTCAATGGAGATTTAATGCTAAATACGATCCATATGCAGCAAAAGAGACTAAAGAATCTGGTAACTCACATGCATTCTATGGAACATTAGCTAAAGCGCTTGTACAAGGTGATTTAAATGGTGTGAAAGATAAAACGAAAAAAGCTTTAAAAAATAAAGCGAAAATTTTTGCTAGACCATATATGGATCCACCAGAAATGCCAAGTGAAGATTACCCAGTATGGTTAAGTACAGGGAGAGTTTTAGAGCACTGGCATAGTGGAACTATGACTATGAGAGTTCCTGAATTATATAGAGCTGTACCTGAAGCACTTTGTTATATTCATCCACAAGACGCTAAAAAATATGGTGTTAAACAAGGTCAACTTGCATGGGTAGAATCTAGACGTGGAAAAGTAAAAGCTAGAGTTGAAACAAGAGGTAGAAATCGACCATCAAGAGGACTTGTATTTGTTCCATGGTTTGATGAGAAAGTATTTATTAATAAAGTTTGTGCTGATTATACTTGTCCGCAGTCAAAACAAACAGACTTTAAAAAATGTGCAGTAAAAATTTACGCAGTATAACACAATAGAAAAAAAAGAGAATTATTATGGTAACAAATAGAAGAAAATTTATTTTAGGAACAGCCAGAACTGCAGGACTTGTAGCTTTGGGAGGACTTATGTGGAGTGCTTATGTAGATGAAGTAACTGCCAATAAATTGATTCTTAGACCACCAGGAGCACTTAAAGAGGAAGATTTTTTATCTACTTGTATCAAATGTGGAATGTGTGTAGAAGCATGTCCTTTTGATACTTTATCTCTTGCAAAACCTGGTGATAATAAACCTTTAGGGACGCCATTTTTTGAACCAAGAGATATACCATGTTATATGTGTGTAGATATCCCTTGTGTTCCTGTATGTCCTACGGGAGCTTTAGATAAGAAGTCTGTTACTACTAATAATGAATTAGATATAAACATCTCAAAAATGGGTGTAGCTGTAGTTGATACTAAAAACTGTATTGCTTTTTGGGGTATTCAATGTGATGCCTGTTATAGAGCATGTCCGCTTTTAGATGAAGCTATATATCTAGAATATGAAAAAAATGAACGAACTGGTAAACATGCTTTTTTAAAACCTATTGTTGATAGTGATTTCTGTACAGGATGTGGACTTTGTGAACATGCATGTGTTACAAAAAAAGCAGCTATTACAGTAGTACCTAGCGATTTAGTTATAGGAAGTGTTGGAGATCATTATATTAAAGGTTGGGATAAAGCAGATGAAAAGAGATTGACAAATGCACATGCCCAAATTAATACAACAAAAATAAGTGAAAAATCAGCTGTTGATTCTTTAAATGATATGGGAGGATTATTAGATGACTAATTTATATAATAATTATAGATTTCTTATTATGAGAAGATTAACACAAGTTGCTATCATGATACTTTATATTGGTGGTAATTATTGGGGATGGAACTTTATTCAAGGAAATTTAAGTTCGTCATCACTATTTGGAACTATTCCATTGAGTGATCCATATGCTGCATTACAAATGTTTGCAGCTGGAGCAATTATCACTACAAATTTAGTGATGGGTGCTTTAATAATTACAGTGTTTTATATGTTATTAGGTGGTCGTGTATTTTGTTCATGGGTTTGTCCTGTAAATATTATCACTGATGCTGCAAATTATTTAAGAAGAAAATTAGAGTTTAATAAGATTCAAAAAAGACAGCCAGCAAGTAGAAATATACGATACTGGGTATTGGGACTGAGTTTAGTTTTATCATATATTTTAGGAGTAACTGCTTTTGAGTTTGTATCTCCTATATCTATAACACATAGAGCTATTATCTTTGGCTTAGGTCTTGGATGGGCGGCTATGCTTGTGATCTTTTTGTTTGATTTATTTGTATTAAAAAATGGATGGTGTGGTCATGTATGTCCTTTAGGTGCTTTTTATTCAAGCATCGGAAAAATAGGACTTATAAGAGTAGATCATAATGAAGAAAAATGTACTGCCTGCATGGAATGTAAAGAGGTGTGTCCTGAAAACCAAGTATTATTCATGGTAAGTAAAGAGTCTTTACAAGTTTTAGATGGTGAATGTACAAATTGTGGGAGATGTGTTGAAGTGTGTAACGATGATGCTTTAAACTTTTCTATAAAAAAACTATTAAAGGAGAAATAAGATGAGAAATATTAAAAAAATTTCTATTAGCCTTAGTGTAGCATTAGGATTAGCTACTACTGCTTTTGCAGGTGTATATACTGTAAAAGATGGTGATACTGTAGGTAAAATTGTTAATAAACTAGGTTTTAAATCTATCAAAGAAGCTGGTATTACTGTACCATCTGGAGATTTGATGAAAATCTATATAGGTGATAAAATCACTTATACTGGATCAAATTCTGTTACAGAAGAATCTCTAGGATTAAGAAAAACTGATTTATATACAGAAGATACTACTACTGGTGATAAAACTATGTATGGTACAGGATATGCAGGAAGTGGTTACAAAATTAAAAGAGCATTTCAAGATGCACCACCAATGATTCCTCATGACACTGAAGGTATGTTACCAATTACAATTAATAACAACCAATGTACAAGTTGTCATGCTCCAGAAGTTGCATCTTCTATGGGTGCATTGCCATATCCAGTATCACATATGACTGATTTCAGACCTATGACTACATTAAGTACTGAAGGTAATATTGTTAAAAATGGTAAAACTATAGAAAATACTTCAAGTGATACTATGGATCATGTAACAATTAAAGAAACAGGCGGAAAACTAACAGGTGCTAGATTTAACTGTACTCAATGTCACGCTCCACAATCTACTGGTAAACTTGTAGTAGAAAATACTTTTGAAGCTGTATATTCAGATAAAGATGGTGCAACAAAATCAAGCTGGGTAGGTACTCGTCTTACTGATGCTTTAGAAACAAATGGTAAAAATTCTACAATTACAGAAGCAGATCAAAAAAATGAACACTCTGCAGCTGGTTATTTAGATAACAAACATTAATTCATGGAACGAAGAGAGCTTTTTAGCTCTCTAGCTTCTTCTTTTACAGGAAAAAAAGAGGAAAAGTTAGAGAGATTTATACGACCACCTTATTATAACAACGAGTCTGATTTTACTCAAATATGCAATAGCTGTGAAGATAAAAGTTGCCAAAAGACATGTGATGTTGATATTATCCAGATACATGAAAATGGTACACCTATCCTAAATTTTTCTAATAGTGGATGTACATATTGTGATGAGTGTGCGGATGCATGTGAACCAAATGTATTAACGCTAGAAAATAAAAAAAATATTAACGCAAAATTTAGTATAGGTTTATTAGAATGTATGAGTTGGAATCAAACAATGTGTTTTTCATGTAAAGACCCATGCTTAGATGATGCTATAAAATTTCTAGGGATGTTTAGACCAGAAATAGATGAAAATTTATGTACAAGCTGTGGTTTCTGTGTAAAAGTATGTCCAACAAATGCAATTACTTTTGAAATAATAAATAATAATTAGGAGATAAAATGTCTGCAAAATTCACTGCAAATATAGAAGAAGATAAAAATAATAATGGATGGTTAATCAGACTTACTGATACACTTGATAATAGAGAAGCAACTTGCAAATCACTTGAAGAGTTTAAAGTAAAAATTGAAGAATTTGGTGATGACTATGGTGGAGATGTTGAAGTAGCCTGGAGTAAAGATCAAGATGTAACGGATATCCATTTTAAAGAGATACATGATGGAATGTCCGCATATAAAGAAGATACTGTTGAAGATAAAAGTGAAAACTTAGAAATACAAGAAGAAACAAGTGGGTTCAATCCGAATGCATAAATATTTTTTTGTTCTTATATTTTTTTTAAATACATTTTTATTTGCAAATTCATTACAGCCAATTCATATCTATAAAGCTGATGGTTCTGTAACAGATATAGTATCTTTAAATGACAAAATTATGGTATCTACAAATGTAGGTGCTATAAATATTTTTGATATAAAAACAAAAAAAAGAATCGAGACTATTACTATTCCAAAAATCAAAGATTTTATGGGTGATGTAAGTGATGCAAAAATTTATAATCTTGATTTATATAAAGGGAAAATTCTACTTACCTCGCAAGCTTCAAAGGGTTTTCGAGAAGTATTTTTATATGAAAATAAAAAATTGCAAAAAATTATTTCAAAAGAAAAAAAGCTTCTTATTGCAAAAGCAAAATTTATAGATGATAATACAATTGTTTTTAGTACATTAGGAAATGAGATGTACCTCTATAACTATAAAGAGAAAAAAGTTCTTTGGAATATCAATGTAAAAAAAGAAGATGACACTTTTAACTCCAAGTTCTCAGATTTTGCTATCAATGAAAAAAGAGATTTAGTTGTAGTATCAGATGAAAGTGGCGATTTAAAAATAGTAGATATAAAAAAAGCAAAAGTTACAAAATATTTAAATGCAAGAAATTTAGATAATGTATTTAAAGTAGATTTTAAAAACAACAAAATCATCACAGCCGGTCAAGATGGTAAATGCGTTTTTTATGATTTAAGTAAAAACACGGACTATTATTTAAAAGAAAAAAGATGGTTTCTTATCTATGCTGCTGGACTTAGTCCAAGTGGAAATAAAGGAGCTTTTTCTAGCGATGAAGAAAATAATGTGGCAATTTTTGATACTATTACAAAAGAAAAACTTTTTAAACTTGAAAATAACTTGATGACACTGTCAGCCATTTTATTTATAAATGAAAATGAGATATTTGTTACAACAGATTTAAGTGAGTTTAACTATTATAATCTAAAGGAGAAATAATGGAATATAATAACGCCGAGTTTTTATATGAAACTGAAGTACCAGAAGAACAACTTATTGTTTCAAGAACAGACCTTGAAGGAACAATAATTTATGCAAATGAAACATTTTTAAGAATTAGCGGTTATACACATGATGAATTAGTAGGTCAAAAACATAATATTATTAGACATCCTGATATGCCAGATAGTATTTTTGCAGATCTTTGGAATACATTAAAAGAACATGAACAATGGACAGGAAAAATTAAAAACCTTCGTAAAGACAAAGGTTTTTATTGGGTTCATGCAACGATTTCTGGAGTTTATCATGATGGAACATTAGTAGCATATAAATCAATCAGAGTGCCAATTACAATAGATGAAAAAATAGATGCTCAAAAAAAATATGATAAATTAAAAAAAGATAATAACGAAAAAACAAGACATATTATTTATAAATAAAGGATTTAAAATGAATATTTCAAGTGTAGTAGTACAAACTGTACCAAAATTTTTAGATGAAGTTGTAGAATCATTAAAGAAAAGTGATGCTTGTGATTATCATATGCATGATGAAAAAGGAAGAGTCATCATCACAATAGAAGGGGCTGATGTATCTGAGGAGCTCAAAAAAATGAAAGTTATTGAGATGATTCCTCATGTTATAAGTGCTGAGATGCAAATGGCATATAGTGAAGATGAACTTGATGCAAATATGGAAAAAATGGCAAATGCTGATCTTGTTCCAAAAGTCTTAAATGATGAAGATATTGATCCTAAAGACATCGTATATAGAGGAGATTTAAAGAAAAAAGATTTAGAAGGATTTGCTAAAACATTTGATGATGTTTAGACTTCTTTTATCACTATTTCTCTTACAAAACTGCTATGGAAAAATCATAGAGCCTACTTTTATTTTCAAATCAAAAGGATTTGTAAATGATTTTGTAATAGATGGCTCTAAAATGTATGTTGCTAATGATGAAGGTTCTGTTGAAATCTTTGATTTAGCAACACAAAAACTATCAGATGAAATATTCATCGAACCAATCTACACTGCCAAACAAACATGGCAAAACTCAAAAATACTTAGCGTTGATAGACATAATGGTAAAACTCTTATAGTAAGTAATGATGTAGGGCCATATAGAAATGTCTGGATACATGATGGTATCTCATTACAACATATCATCACTCCAAAACATAAATTATCTATAAAAGAGGCTCGTTTTGTCCAAGACAATAAATATCTCTTTGGAACATTAGGCTATGAATTGAGTTTATATAACTCTTTAGATAACTACAAAAGCTACTCTACACAACCAGAACAAAGTTCGTTTTCAGATATGGTTTTAAGTAAAGATAAAAAAACAATGGTAAGTTCAAGCGAAAGCGGTCAAGTAATTTTAAGTGATACAAAATCTGGTAAAAAACTAAAAGAATTTAAAGCTCTTAACCTAGATAAAGTATATCAACTTGATTATAAAAATGGTACTGTAATTACAGCTGGTCAAGACAGACGTGTAGCAGTTTTTACTAAAGATGGTGATGAGTATTTTATTAAAAGTAACTTTTTAGTTTATAGTGTAGCTTTAAGTCCAAGTGGTAAGTTGGGAATATATTCAAAAAATATGGATAATGACTTACAACTTTTTTACACAAAAAATAGAAATAAATCACATACCCTAAAAGGTCACTATGCAATACCAACAACAATCAAATTTTATGATGAAAAATCATTATTTTCAGCTGGTTATGAAAATAAAATATTTTACTGGAGAATTGATTAATCATCATTTTTTATAAGAGATTCTAATAATAATTTTATTGTTTTCTCAAAATTACCATTTACTTTTCCATAAGAAACTGCACCTTTTAATAAGGAGATGATTAAAGATGCTTCATCTTTTACATCTTTTGTTATATAAAAAGACTTATCCAAAAGACCTTTTTCTAGGATTTTTTCCATATTGTATTGCTCTATTTCAATCAATTGTTTTACTTGTATCTGCATTGACTCAGGCAATAACTCATACTCAGCTAAAAGCGACACTATAGGACAATCTTCGGTCTCATTTTCTTGTATTTTATAAATTTTAAAATATTTTTTTAGCTTGTCTATACTATTTGTATCAGAATTTAATATAGATAAAAATCTATCATTTAAATCAGCCAACATCACTTCTAGACAAGCATTTCCTAGTAGTTCTTTTTTCTTAAAATAATGGTGGACATTTTCACGTGTAACATCTAATGCTTTTGCTATATTAATAAAACTAAGGTTTGAGTAGCCATTTTTTCTTATAATACAATTTGCTATTTTTATAACATCGTCTTTTCGAGATTTTTTCATATTTATTCTTTATTTTTTTTGATTATATATTACTTTAACTTACACATATATAAGTTAATACTTGACAAATTTATTTTTAAGTGCTAATATTTCACAAACTTACTTACTAGTAAGTAAGTATACTAAATGAAGGAAACACATGAACACACAAGTTATAGAACAAGAATTTTTACAATATACACAGCTATGGGTTGAAAATTTCAATAAAGGAAACATCAAATATTGTATAGATGCTTATACAAATGATGCAAGAATGATAGTTAAAGGGATAGGAAAATTTGAGGGAAGAGAAGAGATATCAAATTTTTGGAATGAACTTACAAAAACAGCAAAAACATTAGAGTATATAAATACAAATATAATTGTGCTAAATGAACAAACAGTACATTTAAATGCAGAATGGAAGATGAATATAGGTGAAGGTATCATAACATTGGAAGAATGGGTAAAACAAGAAGATGGACGTTGGATGTTAGAAAACGATTGTTTTCAAGTAGATAAACAATATTAATAGGATTTTTTAATCCTATTAATAAAACAAAATTTATTATAAATCTTGTTCAATTACTTCTTGGAATCTATTGAAGTAAACTTCTTTTACTTTATCCATATTTCTATATAAGCTATTTACTGATAATACATCACCACCAGTTTTACCGATACAAGAATAAGAGATACCTACTTTATCAGCTAAATCATTAAATGCTTGAATATTTTCTGGTTTAACCTCAACGATAGCTCTACTTAAAGACTCAGAGAAAAGGTCTTTTTCATTTTCTAATGAGATATTTACTTCACATCCCATGTTACCAACAGCTGCCATTTTTGCTAATGCAATTGCAACTCCACCAACATTTACATCTTTTGCTGATTCTAATAGGTCTGCTTTATTTGCTTCAATAACAACATCCCAAAGTTTTAACTCTGCTTCAAAATCAACACCAGGATGAGCTCCAGCTATTTGACCTTCAATCTCTTTAAGGTATAAACTTCCACCAAACTCGCTGTATGATTCACCAACTAAACATAAGTAGTTACCTTCAGATTTAAAAGATGATCCTAAAACTTTATTCATGTCATCATTTACACCAACAGTTGCAATCGCAGGAGTTGGGAAAACACCAACACCATTTGTTTCATTGTATAAAGAAACATTTCCACCAATTACTGGAGTGTTTAACTCTTTACAAGCAGCTTTGATACCTTCACAAGAGTGTTTAAATTGCCACATTACTTCTGGATTTTCTGGGTTACCGAAGTTTAAACAATCTGTGATTGCTAAAGGACGAGCACCAGACATAGCTACATTTCTACCAGCTTCCATAACAGCAGCAGCAGAACCTAACTCAGGATTAATATAACATTGTCTTGTATTACAATCAGCAGACATAGCTAAAGCTTTTCCAGTTTCTTTAATACGTACAACAGAACCATCAAGAGAACCTGGACCTTCGATTGTATTTGTTTGTACCATTGAATCGTATTGGTTATAGATATAACCTTTATCTACAACTTCTAAACTTTTCCATAAAATATCAAAAGCATCAGTAGAACTTAATTCTTTTTCCATTTTAACATCTTCGATGTCAGCTAAGTATGCAGGTTTTGCAACTGGTCTATCTAAAATAGGAGCTTCTTCAGAAAGTGGTTGGATAGGGATATCAGATACTAACTCACCATGCCAATATAGTTCCATATTACCAGTATCTGTTACTTCACCAATAACAGCAGCAGATAATTCCCATTTTTCAAAGATATCAATAACCGCTTGTTCACAACCAGCTTTTGCACAAATAAGCATTCTTTCTTGAGACTCTGAAAGCATGAAATCATAAGGAGTCATACCCTCTTCTCTTGCAGGAACTTTATCAAGATCCATTTTCATACCAGAACCAGTTCTACCTGCCATCTCAAAAGATGAACTTGTAAGTCCAGCAGCACCCATATCTTGAATACCAATAATTAAATCTTGTTTGAATAATTCTAAACAAGCTTCAAGTAAAAGTTTTTCTGTAAATGGATCTCCAACTTGAACAGTTGGTCTTTTTGATTCGTTATCTTCAGTAAATGCAGCAGAACTCATAACAGCTCCACCTAGTCCATCTCTACCTGTTTTAGATCCAACATACATTACAGGATTTCCGATACCTTCAGCAACACCTAGAAAAATTTCATCTGATTTACAAATACCTAAGTTAAAAGCATTTACTAGGTTGTTTCCAGCATAACACTCTTCAAAACCTGTTTGACCACCAATAGTTGGTACTCCCATACAGTTACCATAACCACCAATACCATCAACAACACCTCTTAAAAGAAATCTGTGTTTTTTAGCAGTTTCACTGTCACCTTCGATACCGGCAAATTGAATAAGATTCATAGATGCAACAGGACGGGCTCCCATTGTAAATACATCTCTCATAATTCCACCAACTCCAGTAGCAGCACCTTGGTAAGGTTCTATAAATGATGGATGATTATGTGATTCCATTTTAAATACAGCAGCATAACCGTCACCAATGTCAATAACACCAGCATTTTCACCTGGACCTTGGATAACCCATGGAGCTTTTGTAGGAAAACCATTTAAATATTTTTTACTTGATTTATAAGAACAGTGCTCGCTCCACATAGCCGAAATAACACCTATTTCAGTATAGTTAGGCTCTCTTCCTAACATTTTTAATACAGTTTCGTACTCATCTTCTGTCATTGAATGTGCTAAAGCTATTTCTAATGCTGATTGTTGTGACATATTTATCTACCTTAAATATATGAATTTTAGTGATTATATCTAAAGTACAGTTATGAGATGTTTAAGTAAAGAAATTGTGAAATTTAATTTTTTGTGACTCTTTATGTGACAATGTTTTTATATAATTCCACTCTCGAAATTATCGAAAACAAAATACATAAGGTTTTAAATGAAAAAAATTATTTTAAGTGGATTAGTTGGTGCTCTTTTATTAACAGGCTGTACAAATAGAGTAACAGATTTTACAATTATTTCTACTAAAAATGTTGATCTTTCTGCTATGTCGGAATATCAAAAAGGAGATGATAGAGTAAGAGGTGAAGACAGTTTATTTTTCCTTTTAATGTTGCCATTAGGAAACAGAATAGACTTAAAAGAGGCTATTGATAATGGAATTGAAAATGTTCCAGGAGCTGTTGCATTGGTTGATGGTGTTGTTTATGTTAGATCATGGCATATTGGACTTTTTGGTGAAACTGCATACGTAGTTGAAGGAACTCCTTTAATCAATCCAAAATATGCATCAATTGAAGGACTTCCATCAAAATACATTATAGCACAATGGGATGATGTAAAAGAAAAGATTGTAAATAAATATGTATCTGAAAAAGAATACTTGTCTGCAAAATCAAAATATACAAAAGATTTAACTTCTAAATCTCTTTAATCTAAAAAAGGAATAAGCATTTAGTTTATTCCTAAATTAGTATGTATTAATACAATTTATTTTTAATTTATTTTAAAAAGACTATAATAATTCTTAACTCAAAAAAGGATTAATATGAAAAAGATTTTATTAAGTACAGCTGCTACAATTTTATTAGCAACTTCTGCAATGGCTACAGTAAATAATCAAACAGGTTGTGGACTTGGTTCTCAGCTAATTAAAGATGACTCTTCTGCAATTATGCTAGCTCTTCAAGCTACAACAAATGGTACTTCAGGTAACCAAACATTTGGTATTACATCAGGGACTTCTGGTTGTAAAAAAACAAAACTTGTAATGAATGAAACTACACAAAGATTTGTAGCATCAAACATGGATCAGCTTTCAAAAGAGATTGCAATGGGTCATGGTGAAGCAGTTGAAACACTTGCTGAGTTATTAAAAGTTGAAAATAAAGCTTCATTTATCTCTTCTTTACAAAAAAACTATAACTCTATTTATACATCATCAAATGTAAAAATGGCTAACGTATTAGATAACGTATCTGCAATCTAATCTATTTTAAGTGGGAAACCACTTAAAATATACAGAGGACTTCTCATCAAATATATATTTTCATTTTTTTTATTTACACAATTTGTTTTTGCTAATAATTTACAACACTATACCCAAATAGCAGAAGAAAAAAAACTCTGGAATAGCACCTACTGGAAACTACTCCTTCATATACCTGTAGATAAAAAAAGTGAGATTGATTCAGAATCATTTTTTTTAGCAAAAGATGGGAAAACAAATCCTAAAGCAGAGTTAATACAAACACTATCTAGATTGTTTAATGAAAAAGAATTTGATGATAACTCAATAGCATGTAAATTTCCAGCACGGAAAAGTTGGCTTCAAACAGAACTCAAGATAAACAATTTTCCTAAAGTTTCATGTAAAAAGTACGACCAATGGTTTAAACAATTAGATCCAACTTCAAGCTCACTAATTTTTCCAGCTGGGCATATAAATTCACCGGCATCAATGTTTGGACATACCTTTTTAAAAATAAACTCATCATATAATTCAAAACTTCTAGCACATGCAATTAATTATGCAGCAAGTGCAGATAAATCAAAAGAGAATGGCTTTTTGTTTGCAATAAAAGGTTTATTTGGAGGTTATTATGGTCAATACTCTTTACTTCCATACTATGAAAAACTTAAAGAATATAGAGATACAGAACAAAGGGATATTTGGGAATATAATTTAAATTTATCAAAAAGCGAAGTAGTCAAAATGGTTAATCACATTTGGGAATTAAAAGACACTTATTCTTATTATTATTTTTTCGATGAAAATTGTTCATACAATATGCTATGGTTATTAGAAATCGCAAGACCAACTATAAAATTAAGAGAAAAATTCAGCTACCAAATTAGTCCACCTGAGACTATATTTGAGATTGATAATGCAGGATTAATTAAAACAAGAGGATATCGTCCATCTAAACGAAAAGTACTACTAGAGTATGAAAAAAAACTCAACACTATAGAGATAGCCTTTGTAAAAACTCTTGCACTAAAAGAAAGTAGCTTATCATTATTGTTAAAAAGGAACATTTCCTTACAAAAACAACAATTAATACTAGAAACAGCAACTGAACTATGTGAATATTTTTATATTCAAGGAAAAATAAAAAAAGAAAAATACTTACGTATATCTCACCAACTCTCAAAACAAAGAGCATCTTTAGGAAAAGGGGAAAAACTTATTGTTGCCCCTCCTGTAAATCCAGATCAAGCGCATAGACAATTGGGATTAGCATTAGGATACAGACATAATGAAAAGGACTCTCTTACATTTTCCATTAGGCCAACATACCATGATATTACAAATAATGATAATGGATTTTTGGCTGGAACACAAATTGAGTTTCTTACTCCTCAATTGAGTTATGATTTAAATTCAAAAAATTTAAAAACTGATTATTTAAAATTATTGACTATCACATCACTTGCTCCTGAAACTAAAATTTTCAATCCATTATCTTGGAGTACTAAGTGGCAATTTAATAGAGAAAGTTTAAATAATAAACTCAACTTCAATGGACAGATAAGTGCAGGAAAAACAATAGAAATTGGAAAACAACATCTATTATATGCTTTAGCTGATGGTTATATATATCCTACAAATTATTCTAATAGTGCTATAGGAAGTACTTTGGGAGCAATACTATATCCAAGCCAATCAACAAAACTTAATATTGAAGCAAACTATAAAATTTATGATAGTAGCGATAAACAAAAAATACTTTCTATCACGCAAAGTTATTTCCCTAAAAATAGCATAGATATTAAATTAAAGTATGAATATATTGAAAAAATAGAGAAAAATCAAAATACTGTAAATTTATCTCTATACTACTTTTTTTAAAACAAATTTCAATAACCAATTATTTACCAACTATTATGTATAATAATATAATTTATACATAAAGGTAAAAAATGTCAAACATTTTATCGCAAAGTGCTACACGTATCAAAACAGGATTGGCTTTAATAGTTGGATTAGTAATAATAGGATTTATTGATTCGGTACCTCTTACATGGTTACTCTTTGGAGGACTTATGTTAGTTGCCCTCAAAGAAGCGATGAACTTATTTAAAATAGATGATGATAAAATTTTTATCTATGCAATAGTTACATGGCTTATTGCTTATTTTTATCCAAAACCAGAAGACTTAATTTTTGTTTTAGCTATTATTTTTGCTTCTATTTTAGCGTATACAAAAGAGTTTAATAAAGAGCTATTTTTACCTTTACTTTACCCAATGGCTTCATACTTATTTTTATTTTCTTTATATATCAGTTATGGAATGGATTCCCTCCTATGGTTACTTGTAGTAGTAGCTGGTGCTGATGTAGGTGCATACTTTACAGGAAAAAGTATTGGCTCCACAAAATTTTGTGAAACAAGTCCAAACAAAACTTTAGAAGGTGTTGTTGGTGGGGTTATAACAGCAGCCGTTTTAGGAATGCTTTTTTCACCTGAGTATATTGGGTTTATCACTGCACTACTTATTTCTCTTGTAGTAGCTGCTGCTTCAGTATTTGGAGATCTTTTTGAAAGTTATCTAAAAAGAGAAGCTGATGTAAAAGATAGTGGAGATATTTTACCTGGTCATGGTGGTATTTTAGATAGAACAGATGGGTACTTATTTGGAGGTATCATTATGTTAGTATTATTAAGGTTATTTACTTGATAGTACTTGGATCAACTGGCTCTATAGGGGTAAATGCCCTCGCCATTGCAAAACAATTTAATCTTGATATAGAGGTTATGGTAGCTGGAAATAACATTGATCTTTTAAACAGTCAGCTTCAAGAATTCAATCCAAAATTAGTAATAATCGCCTCAAAAGAAAATATTCATAAAGTAAATCATCCAAATGTACAAGCAGGTCAAGATGCTATTCTTGAAGCGATTGAAAACTCAAATTCAAATCTAGTAGTAAATGCATTGGTTGGTTTTTTTGGTTTACAACCAACTTTGAAAGCAATACAATGTGGTAAAAAAGTTGCTTTAGCAAATAAAGAATCACTTGTAGTAGCAGGAAGTTTTATAGACACTTCTTGTATCACACCTATAGATAGTGAACATTTCGGATTGTGGTATTTGATGGATCAAAACAAAGCTATTGATAGTTTAACTATTACAGCATCTGGGGGTAGCTTTAGAGACTACCCACTTGATAAACTAAAAGATGTCACTATACAAGAAGCACTCAATCACCCTAATTGGTCTATGGGAAATAAAATCACTATAGATAGTGCAACTATGACCAATAAAATATTTGAGCTTATTGAAGCTAGATGGCTTTTTGATACAACTGCATGTGATGCAATAATTGAAACAAAATCTATCATACATGCTATGGTAAACTTTGTGGATGGGAGCACTACTGCTCATCTAGCACATGCAAATATGCAACTTCCAATCTCTTATGCAATTATGGGAAAAGTTGATACTCCTATTTTGCAACCAGTTAATTTATTGGAAATACAAAGCTTAGAGTTTAAAAAAATAGAAACTTCACGTTACCCTATATGGGAAATAAAAGATGAAGTACTTCAAAATGAAAATTTAGGTGTAGTTTTAAATGCAGCAAATGAAGTTGCAGTGGCTAGATTTTTAAGTGGAGAGATCGGATTTTTAGATATTGCAGATACTTCACTCAAAGCACTAAATCATTTTCATAATACAAAAATAAGCTCACTTGATGATATAATGGAAATAGATAAAAATGTAAGGATTTTTGCAAATGGATAGTATGATGATTCCATTTATAATGTTACTTATTCTTACTATTGCTTTAGTTTTAGAAAGAAAACACCAAGAAGATAAAATCGTTGAAATATATGAAGACAAACTTGAAGAGTGGAAAAAACATTCGAATATTGAAAAAAAAGAGAAACATTGTAGAGAATTAGTAGGTCTTGTATTTTTAGAAGACTCAAAATTAGAAGTTCAAGTATTAGATAAAAAAATTATCGATAGGCTAGAAAGAAAAAAATATACCATTAAGTTATAAAGGATTTAATATGAAAATTTTTACTTTATTTTGTATATGTACGATTACTTTATTTGCATCTAAACTTACAAGAAGCGGTAACTATGTTATTGATGATACAAATAAACTTATGTGGCAAGATACGAAAGATAATACTAAATTTTTGTTTACTCAAGATCAAGCTATAGAATATTGTGAAAAACTCAATATTAATGGCTTTAGAGATTGGAAACTTCCTTCAGTTGATAACTATAAAACAATTATTAATCTAAAAAGAGTTCGTAGTCAGCTTATGATTAATAAAGCATTTAAATATGTAAAAAGAAGTGATTACTGGTCAAGAGATAGAACATGGATACGAAATTTTGGGGCTTATGGTTACTACGTTTTTTTTAAAAGTGGGACTGTATACTATCAAAATAGAACCTATCCAAAATATGCAAGATGTGTAAGGAAATTAAAATAATGCAAAAAGTACTAATCCTCCATGGTTGGGGTGGAAGCGATGAACCGCACTGGCAATGGTGGTTAAGTGAAGAGTTAAAAAAAAGAAACTATGAGGTTTCATTTCCTGAATTTCCTAAAAAGGAATTTCCTGATTTAAATCTATGGATGGAAAGTTTAGAAACAGAATATAACAATTTTCAACCAGATATAGTTATATGCCACTCTTTAGCAAATATCTTATGGTTACATTTTATAGAGAAACATAATATCAAAGAACTGGATAAATTGATGCTTGTTGCACCAGTTAGAAAAGATTGTCAAATCGAAGAGATAAAAAGTTTTTTCCCTTATCCTACACCTGAAGATTTAAATGCCAAAGAGATTATTATGGTAGGAAGTACAAATGATCCATATATGAATGTTGATGAAGCCATAGAATTACAAAGTAAACTCAATGTTGGATTAAAAATTCTTGAAGATGCTGGGCATATAAATGCTGAGAGTGGATATGGTGAACTAAGCTGTGCAATTGATTGGATAGAGAGAGAATGTGAAGAGAGTAAACAAAAATGATTTTAAGCATAGAATCTTCATGCGATGATAGTAGTATAGCCATTACAGATATTAAAACAAAAGAACTTATTTATCATAAAAAAATTTCTCAAGAACTCCAACATAGTAAATATGGAGGGGTGGTTCCCGAATTAGCAGCAAGATTACATATAGAAGCATTGCCTAAAATTTTAGAGGAGTGTGAAAGTTATTTTCCAGATTTAAAAGCAATAGCAGTTACAAATGCACCAGGGCTTAGTGTAACACTAACAGAAGGTGTAACAATGGCTAAGGCACTCGCTTTGAGTTTAAAAATTCCACTTATAGGTGTAAATCATCTAAAAGGCCATATATATTCATTATTCATAGAAAAAGAGGCTACTTTTCCAGCCACAATACTTTTGGTTTCTGGTGGACATACTCAACTAATAGAGGTAAAAAGTCTCAATGATATGGAAGTAATAGGAAGTACTATAGATGATAGCTTTGGTGAAAGCTTTGATAAAGTATCAAAAATGCTTAAGTTAGGCTACCCAGGGGGTCCCGTAATTGAAAAGTTTGCTCTACATGGAGATGAAACAAAATATGAACTTCCTATTCCTTTAAGACAATCTCCGTTAATACAGTTTAGTTATAGTGGACTAAAAAATGCTGTACGGCTTGCTATTTTAAAAGAGGAAGAAAATAATAATATAACAGAACAAACAATCTCTGATATCTCTGCTAGTTTCCAAAAAACTGCTATTGATCATTTATTGATGAAACTAAAAAAATATTTTAAAACAAATCCTCCTACAAATTTTGCAATTGTTGGTGGAGCAAGTGCAAATAAATCACTTAGAGCAAAAGTCGAATCACTTTGCGGTACTTATAATGCAGATGTTTTGCTTGCACCCATGGAGTTTTGTAGTGATAATGCTGCAATGATAGGTAGAGTAGCAGTAGAACAATATTTACTAGAAGACTTTGTATCTATAGATGATATCAATGTACAGAGTCGTATAGGATTTTAAAGGACAACTATGGAAGAGTTTGTAGTATCAAAAGAGGAACTCCATCAATTATTTGCAAGTAAAAAATTACAAGACACAAATAAGGGTTGGTACTACAAAAAACAAGAGGTTGAAATTATTGCTATTCATAATATTGAAAAACGTTATTTACAAGATATGATGAATGCAGATTTTTACCGAATCAAACCAGCAAAATAAATTTTCTTTAAAAATAGATATTGTCATTTAAATCATTTATTTGAGATAACATCTTTTCAGCATAGTTGTACTCTATTTTAATCGGAAAATAATTATTTTTATATTTTAAAACTAATGATGGGAATCCCATCACTTTTAATTTCTCTTTTAGATTTAAATCTTCGTTAAATTTTTTCAATACAATATCCGATTCTAAATCTTCACTAAATTTCTTTATATCTAAATCTATCGTCCTTGCAGCATCTACAAGAGTGTTTTTATCTGAAGGGTTCTGTGCATTTAAATAATACTGTTTTTGAATAGCAGCAACCATCTCTTTTTCTTTATTCTGCATTCGTGCGGAGATTGCAGCCATACAAGATAAATACGTAGAACGTCTAGGCTTACAGTCATTCCAAAAGTCAAAATTAAATGAAGTTCCTACTCTTTGATGTATTTGCTTCCAAGTGTCTTGCAACATCATTTGCATACTTACTGGCATATCTTCATCACAAGTGGGAGCAAGCCCACCTTGTACATACACCACTTTAATACTTGAAGGTAAATTATCTAAAATCTTTTGCCACGTAGGAGAAAAAGCATAACACCAAGAACACATAGGATCTACAACATAAAATAAAGTCGACATTTGCTTCCTTTAGGAGATGATTTTTAGACATAAAAAAAGCCCCTATACAGGAGCTATGTTATTTATTATTAGTTAATAATATTCTATACAATTAACTAATGATAAATGGTGACTCGTGTTGGATTCGAACCAACGGCCACCTCCTTAAAAGGGAGATGCTCTACCGGCTGAGCTAACAAGTCAATATTAAAAGTGGTACTCCCTACACGATTCGAACGTGTGACCTACGCCTTAGAAGGGCGTTGCTCTATCCAGCTGAGCTAAGGAAGCATCTAAAATGGTTATTTTTGGAATAAAAAAAGCCCCTAACCAAGGGGCTAATTCAATTACTATCAAGTAACTACACTTATGGTGCGGATGAGAGGACTTGAACCTCCACGCCGTAAAGCACCAGATCCTAAGTCTGGCGTGTATACCAATTTCACCACATCCGCATATATGAATGTAGTTAATTGATA